>AUXO013665330.1_pt1 | contig 12021 bp, 12 predicted proteins | sample 768731 | NCBI WGS metagenome assembly AUXO01 (sample SAMN02715735, study PRJNA202380) | gut metagenome | biome: sheep rumen | host: Ovis aries | place: New Zealand: Palmerston North | reverse complement strand
TCGACTGCATTGATAAACTTGCCTGTCTTAGAATAGCCACTCTTACAATCCGCGCCGTGTGCGTTAAATCGTGCAATGCCCTCAAAACGAACACCAAATACCGGTGTAATGTTCTTACCAACGATAATTGTTGCTGTTGGATTGAATGCTGAGAACGAACCAAGATACTGCTTTGAAGCCTTTGTCTCAATACCGCCAGCAAAGCCAACATAGGTGTTGTCGAAGAACTTAGAGTTCTGTGTTGCAATCTGTGCATTCATTGTCAATGCTACCATAAGCATTGCCACAATACTAAAAATAAACTTCTTCATCTTTTTCTCTTTTTTTAATAATATAAATTAAACTTTTATTATAAAATTCTAATACGTTTGTAAATCTTTTGCAAAGGTAATACTTTTTTTCGAAACTACCAAATCTTTTTTGTTAAAAAATGTAAAAAGCACACATTTGCTCTTATTTTTATTGCATTTATACTATTTATAATAAATGAAGTAAACTAATCTAACTATGCTTAAAAATATCAAACAAATTATACGAGAAAGTGCTGAAAAGGCTTTATATGAGGAAAATTTAAGAAACAGCGTAAGGGAATTAGTGAGAGAAGAGTTTCAGCGTGTCTTAAACGAAGAAGACAATAATATGAAGCGTAAAGCAGTAATGTCCGCGCTTAAAGACCCTAAGTTCAATCACGCGCAATTAGCATATGACCTTTACCATCCAAAAGACCAAAGTGAGAGAGACACTGTTCGTTCTTTATTCAGTAAAAAGGCGAGTGGTGAGCCTGACAATGATGGTGCAATCCGTAAATTTGATGATGACGAGATAAACAAACTTTATCAAATGATTAGAAAACGTTAAAAAAATACAGAAACGAGAGCAGTTAAGTACTCTCGTTTTTTTGTTTCACCTCACCGTCATATTTCCATAATCTCTGATATGCAAGGCAAGAATATTTTCCGGGTTTAACACCCACATCACAGAACTGATGGAGTATTTCCTCAATATATTCAATATTGTTCACGATATACTCGTCAAGTTCATGTAGTTTTTTAGTTGTTTCCTCGTCATATTCTGCACCCATTGGGTTTTCCTCAGTACCAACGACCCTATGGTCAAGTAGTCCAAGTACCATTGCCATAAAGTCAAAAAGGTGTGATTCGGGATATAGCCCATAGGTATCAATGCCCACACTACTGTCATTAAAGCGTAGTATTTTAAACAACTTTACGAAATTGATAATGTCTTTGGTTAAGACAACACTGATTTTATTACCCATACTTTTTTCTTTTTTATTATTTATAACGTTGCATTTTCTTTACTGCTCCTTTATATATCTGTCTTACGCGTTCTGCACCGATATTCAATTGCATACCAATTGTGTCAAAACATTCCTCTTCGCACCCAATACCGTGGTGCTTGGTTACTATGAACTTTTCACGTTCATTAAGTTTTTCAAGGAAATAATGTGCAAGATAGCGTTTATGTTCCTTATCAATATCTTCTTGTATATTGTTTTTGCTTGTCTTTATAATATAAGTGTCGCTTTCTTCAAAAGTATCATCGTCAATCACACCATATTTTTCGTCTATTGATATTGCTTTTCCAAGTTCAACGTCATTGATATTGTTAACCTTAAAATCAAAGTTTTTTTCAATAAACTCAGCAATCTCATCGCTGTTGGGTGTACGATGGTGCTTTTTCATATAGTTTTTCTCGGCACGTTTTACGTAGTTATATAACTTCAGTGCATTTGGCGGTACAACAATATTAGATTTTTGTATCTGATATTTTCTTATATAAGATATTATCCATGAAACAGCATAAGTGATAAATCGACAGTTTTTATTCAATTCAAAATGTTCCAATGCAGCTATCAGTCCTAAGTTACCTTCACTGATAACGTCAAGAAAGTTTTCTTGTGTGCTCATCTTTTTTGCTATTGACACAACAAACTTTTGGTTACATTCAAGTATCTTAGTCTTTGCTTCATCCCTTTCTTTCTTAGTTTCACCATTTAGATATTGTTCAAACAGTTTAACTTCTTCGTCCTTTTTCAGTACCGGAAACTTTCGTATTTCGTTAAAATATGCATCCTGTATGTCGTCTCTCTCAATAAAAAAACCCTGACTCTTACAATTTATTCTAATGTTCATTCCTACGCTTTTCTTTTAAAAATTATGTAACACTTTTTTTCCTCGTCACGTGGTGCTGATTCAACACTTGCAATTCCGCTATCTAACATTATCTGAATGAAGTCATAAAAACATTTCTTACTGTTTTCTCTACGCATCAGGTCACGTCCTTTTATTGTCAAGACGACTTTGACTTTATCACCATTCAAAAGAAACTCTTTTGCTTTTTTTGCCTTGATTTCCAAATCGTGCTTTGAAATGTTTACGGAAAGTTGTATTTCCTTTAGCACACTTGTTTTTTGCTTCTTATGTTTGAGTTGTTTCTTTAACTCGTAAAGATATTTAGAATAATCTTCAAGTTTGACAATTACAGGTTTAACCTTTGAGTTAATTTCGATTAGGTCAAGTCCGAAGTCGTTTGATATTTTGACGGCTTCTTCCCAATCTACAATCTTATTGAAGTCGTTTTCTGAAACCTTGTCACGATATTCCTTATATATCAATCTAACACTTGGTTCACCCTTAATTTCGTTGTTGATACGAGGCTTTGTTATTTTTATATTACCCATTTTTAATAATTTAAAAGTTCATCTTCTTCTTTTGGTTTCTTAATAAAATACATATCCGTCGGTAAATAAGTTTTCTTGCGCATTTCCATTGCCATTTCACTTATTTTGTCCAACATCTCCCTATTATCACGATAGTTGTCCTTAATTTTCTTAAAATATTTCCTTTGACGTAGTATTTCCTCTTTAACACTGATTTGTTTATAATCATACACAAACAAATCAATGTCGGTGCAACAATCATTAAGTAGTTCCAAGCATTTTTCTCTGTCACCCTTTCCATCAAATTTGGTACTGCCGACAATTGTTGTTAGCACTTTTTTTCCCTTAAACTCTGCATTTGCTGTTCTGAGGCATCTTTCCAATGCATCATAGTCAATGAAATATTTTTTTCTTGAGGGATAGGTGCAAACAAACATTAAACTGATAATAGGTTTGCCCTCACCCAAATCCTCAATGGTCAAACGTTTTCCGAGTTTCCTTAAATCGCCATATGATGTCGAATAATATGCTTCTTTTACTTTTGGGTATTTTACGCCGATTTTCCCCTGAAAATTACCCATTAATGTATTGTGCGTTGATACGCCGACCAGAACAACGTCATAATTATCAGTTTCGTATATTGCCTCTTTATCACTAATTAATGTCACTGCCATATCAACTAACCAATTCAATAATTTGCTTATAAAAATCAATATGGGTTGGGTGTGTCTTCGGTTGTAGTTCTTCAAACGTAAACCAAGAATATCTGTCTATCTCAGGGTTTAAGCCATTGTCAGCCATATTCGAGAAACATTCCTTTGGGTCTATGTTCGGATAATATAGTGCATATGCCACTACAATCTTTCTCTTGTTCTGCTTAACAGTCCCCAATGGTATCAAATCTTTTTTGTACTTTGCATCAAGGTTTAAGCCACTCTCTTCATTGAATTCCCTCCAAGCCGTGTCAACCCAATCTTCACCTTTCTCGACACCACCTTTAAGATACGCCCAATAATCACGCCATTCCCAACTTGTTCCTCCGGGATGCCCAACAAAAAACTCAATTACCCCATCACTGTTTCTTCTGAAGGGTATTATTCCAGCACTATAATCCATTATTTAAACGTTTTTGATTCTTTTAATGATTTTAATATTTTCTTATCTTCCTCACTAAGCTTTGGCGGCATTTTTGTTTTGATTTCAATCAAAAGGTCACCACGCATACCATTACTAAATCTGAAGCCTTTGCCCTTTAGTGTAATTCTTGTTCCATTCTTTGAACATTCAGGAATTGTTATCATATATTCTTTCTTGTCCAAATGCTTGACTTTAACCTTAGTGCCGAGCAAACAATCTATTATAGGTACTTCAACATCGACAATTATGTTCAACGCATTTTCACGGTCAATTCTGAAATTATTTTCACTCTCATTTAGTATATAAGAGAATAAAAGATTTCCGTTCTCACCCAAATTATTTGGCGCAGAATGACCGCCACCCGTTTTTCTGAACATTTGGTTCATTACCTTGTCCAATGTAGGTACTTGAACCGTTATTGATTCCTCTTTTAACTTTAATCCACTGCCACCGCAATCTTTACAAGGGCTATTAACAATTTTGCCTGTACCGCCGCAATGAGGACAAGTGCTTATTGTTTGCATTACGCTAAAACCGTTGTGCATACTATTAACAATTTTGCCTGTACCGCCGCAATGAGGACAAGTCATTAATTTACCGTCAGAACTACCAGTTCCATTGCATTTTTCACAGTGACGATATACCTTATATTTAACAGTCTTGGTTACATTGTTATATATGTCCGACAAAGTAACGTTTATTCGTAATTTTTTATCACTACCAACAACCTTTTCTACGTCATCGTCAAAAACATCAAATCCACCAAATTCTTGTCCGAAACCGTGTGATTTTACAAAACTTCTGAAAATATCTTCGGCACTCATACCACCACTGAAATTATCATCAATAGTGCCAAAAGTATCATAACGTTGTCTTAGTTCTTTATCTGATAAAACACGGTATGCTTCAGCAACTTCCTTGAACTTTTCGGCAGCCTCTTTATTGTCAGGATTCTTATCAGGGTGATATTTTAGAGCCAACTTTCTGTATTTCTTTTTTATTTCAGCGTCAGTGGCATCCTTTTTTACACCCAATATTTCATAATAATCTTTGTTCTGTGCCATATTATTTTAATGTAATAAATAAATCTTTTGCAAAAGTAGTACATTTTGCCCAAAAAACCAAATATTACGTGTTAAAAAAATTAAACTCCGCAATATTTGGTGCAAACTGTACTAAAATAATCGTATTAAACTTCCTCTACGTCATCTACTTTGCTATTAGGCTGTGACTGCTGTGTAGCATTGGTAAATGCAGAAGCACCGCCATTTTTGAACATATCACTAAACTGATTCATATCAAAATTAGTTTGTCCATTATTACCACCATATGCCTTGCCACCAATTGTCATCAGACGATTATTCACCTCATTGATAACACTATCAACGTTTGACAAGTCACCTTCACGAAGTGATTTCAATTCCCCAATCTTATTGTTGAGATATGTCTTGTCTTCTTCTGTAAGAATGTCAGGTTTATCCTTGAAATCGTCAATTGTCTTCTCGGCACGATAAATTGCACCATCAACATCATTCAGTTTATCAAGACGTACCTTTGTCTTGGCATCCTCTTCCGCATGTTCCTCAGCCTCACGCTTAATTCGGTCAATCTCACTCTGTGAAAGGGTATGCTTGTTCTCAATTGTTATATGCTGTTCCTTTCCTGTTGCTTTATCCGTTGCGCTAACGGACAAAATACCATTAGCATCAATATCAAACTTCACAGCAATTTGTGGAACACCGCGCTTTGCTGGCGCTATACCGTCAAGGTTAAACAATCCAATCTGCTTATTATCCTTAGCCAAAGGTCTCTCGCCCTGCAATACATTAATTGTAACAGCAGTTTGATTATCAGTTGCGGTTGAGAAAATCTGCTCCTTACTATAAGGTATTGTTGTATTGGCTTCTACTATAGTAGTCATAACGCCACCCATTGTTTCTATTCCAAGACGTAAAGGTGTAACATCAAGAAGAAGTATGTCACTTTCACCACCGGCCAAGATATTCGCTTGTATTGCAGCACCCTCAGCAACGGCAAGGTCTAAGTTCGCACTCTTAATTAACTTATTCCCAAAAGCATTAATAAGTTCGTCTTGTACAATCGGAATACGACAAGAACCACCAACAAGTAATATACCGTCCAAGTCGCTTGCAGACAAATTAGCCTTTTCAAGGGCAACCTTACCACAATTAATCACTTTATCAACAATAGGCTTTATCAGTGATTCAAACTTAGCCTTAGTTAATGTTTCTATTAAATGTATTGGCGTACCATCCTTTGCTGTTATATATGGCAAATTAATTTCGGTGGAACCTGAATTACTGAGTTCTATCTTAGCCTTTTCAGCTGCCTCAACAATACGTGACATAGCCATCGCATCGTTTCGAAGGTCAATGCCATTCATTGATTTAAACTCATCTACCAAATAATCTGCAACAATCTTATCGATGTCACTACCGCCAAGATAAACATCGCCATAAGAAGCAAGTATCTCTACAACATTATCAGAAATGTCCGCAACAGAAAAATCTGTAGTTGAGCCACCGAAGTCCACAACAAGATATTTTCCATCTTTCTTCTTGTCAATGTTTGATGCAAGCAATGCCGCTGTTGGCTCAGATATGATACGCAAAACATTAAGTCCTGCAAGTTCACCTGCCTGCTTGGTTGCACTCTTAGCAGCATCACTGAAAAATGCAGGAACTGTAATAACTGCGTCACTTACTGTTTCACCAAGATAATCTTCTGCTGTTTTCTTCATCTTAGCCAGTATCATCGCTGATAACTCTTCCGGTGAATACTTACGACCATTGATTAAGATTCTTGGAACGCCATTTTCATCTACTACGTCATATTGAATGTGAGAAATAGCATCTTTCACCTCTTCATATGTACCACCCATAAATCTCTTTATCAGATTTACTGTCTCCTTTGGCGCAACCAACATTTGGCGTTTTGCGCTACCACCAACTTTGGGGGTGTTCTCTTTAAGATTGATTATTGAAGGTGTTGTTGAACTGCCCTCTTCGTTAGATACTACCACAGGCTTACCGCCTTCAATAACAGCAACCTCACTGAGAGTACTACCCAAGTCAATTCCAATTACTTTTCCCATAATTTCCTCCTTTACTTAGCAAATTTAACATTCTTAGCCAATGACTGTATAGATTTTACAATGTCTTTCATTTTAGCAATCTCTTCTGTCAGTTCGTTTATCAAGACTTCCTTTTTCTTCAATCTACTCTCCAACTCATATATTCGTGCTTCTTTTTCCTTGATGGTTGCCTCATATTCAGAGAAACATTCATCAATCGAACGACTACGACTTTCGCAGTTGCATTTAACTTCGCCACACTTGCACTCATCTTGCTTTGCTTGAGCATTTTCAATAGTTTTGGTTGAATCAAATGACTCGTCCTTTATAACCTCGCCATTCTTTATTTCTTTTTCTTGATGAGAAACACGCTTACCATCTTCATACTTGTCACTGATTGAGTGATAATATGTCACACCGCCATCGGTGTCAAAAAATCTTTTTGCTAAATCTTCCCACGCACTTAAAATCTTTTCCATAATCTTTTATCTTTATTATTTTATTTATTATCTGACCATTATTTTACAAACACTGTGCCAAATCACATTTCTGCAATTTTGTCACGATAATATGTGTCACTTCTGAACACACCCTTGACATTATCTGCCACATTGTCATACAACTCTTTCATCTTCTCTTTTGGCATTGCCGAGTTATTACAAAGATATAATGCACTTTCTTTCAGCATATTCTTCCATTCTTCATTCATAAAAGTCTTTCGGACTTCGGTTTCAGCTTCTGCCAGAATATCTTTTATTTGCCTGTTTATGTGAGATTGGTTTTCCTCTCTAAGAAGCATACCGTTCTCATCACCGTGTTCGGCTTCGACATTGGTTGTTGCAAAAGTAAAACTGCCCATGCCATATCGTCTTATCATTCTTGAAGCCAACTGTGTTGCCTTATACAAGTCACTACTTGCACCGCATGTTGATTCCTCACCAAAAAACATTTTTTCGGCTACGTAGCCGCCAAGCATCACTTTGATTTCATCCATCATATCTTTCTTTGATACTTTCTTTTTGGTCTCATCAAAATCGTTCATAAGGAAGCCACCTATCATTGAGTCGGTTGTACGTGAAACAAGTTTCTCTGGCATTTTACCAAACAGTTTGGTATATATTACAAAATGTCCACTTTCGTGCAATGCGTTAAGTGCCTGCAAATCATCATTCGCATCAGAATCACGAAGTTTCTTTAACCTGAGTTTTACATTTAACTTTATGTCAAGTAGATTCTCTCCGTTTGCATCACTACACTTTGCAATTATCACACCTTCATTATTGTCAAAAGTGTAACAAATATTCTTAATTCTATCGTATGCCCCATTCTCACAGATATTACGTACGATATTTGGAAAATGACTCTTCACAATCTCATGAATAGTTGAAAATATCGGTCTTGTACCCTGTGTAGGGAATACACCCTCTTCATATATGATATCTCTAATTGTCTTGTCGAACGTCAAGTGTAGTCCCGTCAGATTATATGCATCTTTTTCATACCTATCCAAGTTTAATGAAATTATATCTTCAAAATCCTTTGAAGAAAAAGAAGGATAAATCACATGGATATTGCCCAATCTCGCAATCTGTTCATTGCGGAAACGATTCTTTAACGCCTTCTTGATGTCTACAATAGTTATTTCCTCAGTTATCTGTTTGAACTGGTCAGGAGACATATCAGGATTAACATTGAAACTCATTTCATAAGCCTCGTCCAAATTACCAATCACAAAGATTATGCTATCGTTAAACTTCAAATCATAACCTTTTCTTGATTCTTCGTACGTTTCCATAATGAATTCAATAATCTGATGATAGTCCATATCCAAAAGTTTGTGGTATGTTTCTATCTTATCTGAAATCTTACCAGAAGAAGTATCATGCAAATCAATTATTCTGTCCAAATAGTTTTCACGTATGAAAAATATTTCATCTTCATTCGCACACTTTGATTTTTCTGGGGTGTCAATTGTCTCACCGCAATAAATTACATTTTTAATGGTTGATGTGTTTCGTGCTTCATCAGAATTAGTGTTTTTCTTGGAACTGCTGTGTTCATAATCAAAATTAAACACCTCACGAAATTTGCCAATATCATAAGGACGGAAGTTTGCAAGACATTCCTCAGCATTAACCCAAACACCATTTTTTATCTCCATTGGGTGTGCCATATTTATCTTTGTCATATAGTCAGCAACAGTCAATGGTGCACGAACATTCCAAAAATTAGAACGCTTGTGAATTAAACCGCTATCCAATAGTTCCCAAAAAGGCTTCAAACCACTCTTGCTATCCCTCTCTTCATGCGTCATAGGATTTATGGTTGCAGCATACTGAAACTCATCATATACAAACATACGATTACTCTTTTCGTTTGATAACTGCTCTTCAATCTCATTCTCAATCTCCCACGAACTGCTTTCACTTATTGACGCAAAATTCCAATAGACAAAGTCCTTTTCAATGTCAAGCAATTCAGATATGCGTTTAACCAAACTTGTCTTACCACAGCCCGACATACCCCATATTGAAACAACCAAAGGTCTTGTCTGTAACTGAGGATACAGATACCAAGTACGCACATTGTCCATAATCTCATCAATCTGTCGGTCAATGCCAACAAATTCAGTTTTTAACACTGAAATTGCTTTGTCAACAACCTCATTTTTCTTCTTAAGTTCTTCCTTATCAAAATTTTTCATAAACGATTATTTTATTTCCAAATGCAAATATAATGCTTTTTCTCCTTTAATCAAAATTTATCACGCCAAAAACAATACAAACAATTATTTAAACAACGTTTTGCCTTGTCTTCTGACTCTATTAACTCTTTCTTGTTAGCAGGACAATGACAGTTGCTTCTCTGACCTTTGTTACCAACTAACATTATCTTGCCCCTCAAACCAAGTATGTCAATATCTTTCTGAGAAAGACAACTAATACTATCTATACCCGGTTCAGCACAAGCCTCAACTTCAAAGCCATACTTCTTGGATAATTCCAATAATGCGTCATACATCTTCTGACGCACCTCAAATGGCGCGTGAAACGTCTCAAACGGTAACGCTATACCTTTTTCAATGAAACGCTTCTTGACGTGCTCATACATATCCAAGACAGAAAAACGAACACGCTTAATTCCTGTATCAGAAAATGCCTCAACAACGTTACACATCCTCTCAAATCCATCTTCCATTGGGATACACGGGTCAATCCTCAATACACAATGCTCAATCGGAAAACCTTTTTCCAAAAGTTCACCAAACTTCTTTCTCGTCGTTTCCAACGTGGGAACAAAAGGTTCTAAAAACGTTCCACCCCAACCTGTGCAAGTAAGGTGCAATATTATCTTATCCTTGTTCTTTACTAATTTGTCTATTAACTTGTTGGTCAGCCTCTTTGTTATAATAATGTTGGCTTCACATAAACGATTAAAGACATCAAGGTTAAATGCAACCTCTGATGCCTCAGTTATTCCAACTAATTGATTTTTTTCCATATATTAAACCCTTTAATTATCCCTCGAAACTATTGTTCAACATTTATCCATTGTTCAAGATTCTTGAACACACCCATTTTCTTGAACAGCAAAAATTGTGGTAATATCAAAACTCTTCGGCTTTACCACCACAGGCACATAGCCCTTTGAACTGTGATATAATAAAATGCCAACAACAACTTTGTCAGATTGTATGTCACTCTCAACTTTCTTCTTGAATTGCAGTAAATCCTTAAACGAAATTATTTCATTTAAAAAACTATCATAACGTTCAAGTGTTATAAATTCAAGACTATCAATATCAGTATCATAGCCCAACTTTTCCAAACCGTTAAGATATCTCTCTTCTTCCGCCAAATTGTATATGCTAAACAACATACCCCTAAATGGCTTTTCTAATATCTGCTGTGCCAAAAAATCAAACTTTGTCATCTCTCTAACTAAATTTTATCACTTTATATATAAAAACAGAACATTAAACTCTATCAAAAACAGAATTTAACATTCATACAAAAACATATTGGACAAATTTTTTCCTTTGTTGCGGGAGAAGGATTCGAACCTCCGCCTTCCTTGTGAGAAGCCCAGCTTATGAGACTGGTGAGTTTGACCACTACTCTATCCCGCGATATATAAAAACAAACATCAGAGATTATTAAAAAAGGTGCTATAATGATAATCATTTTTCAGATGACCGCGTAAACCATTCCGCCAATTTCCCACACGGGAAATCTTGGACTCGAACCAAGATATCGAAGTAACCTTTTTACCGCTACCAATGTTTGGATTTTTCTTATAAAAAACCGAAGAACAACTAAAAGACTAACAGTGTTTGATAAAGTTGGACTCGAACCAACAATACTAAGTACCACAAACTTATATGTTAACCATTACATTATTTATCGAAGTAAGTCTTTCACCACTATCGGTTTTACTTTCCAATTACAAATATAATACTTATTTTCCTATTTCCAAAATTTTTTTTAGCAAAATTTGAAAAAAAATTGCTAAAGTACAAACTTTCCGTTTATAAGCTGGTCTCCGTTATACTCCATCAAGATACGTAAACCCCTCTTAACGTTTTTAATTAACTTTTTCATTTCTTTTCTATTTAAATTGTTATTTATATTGTTAAACATATCACACACTTTTGCTCTTTATTATTAATAAGAAATTTTAATCGCTTCTCATTTTATACATATAATAAATAGACCGTGTGCGCACACAAAACCAATTTTATTTTATTTTCTTGCCCTAAATCAATTATGTACAAAACGTCTAATTGACAATGCAAAGGTACAACAAATTTTTGAAACTACCAAATTTTTCACATTAAAATTTGTTAAAAACTTGCAGGCAGGGCAGGACTCGGACCTGCAACCCTCAGATTTGGAGTCTGAAATTCTACCAATTGAAATACCTACCTATTATACTCGGTCTTCCGACTTGGAATCGAACCAAGATTTAGGGTTTAGGGATAATCATAAAAATGATTGGTGGAGCCGGTGGGACTCAAACCCACGACCCCCACAGTGCAAATGTGGTGTTCTAGTCAACTGAACTACGACCCCGAAGACCCTTGTTCTATCCGTTGAACTATCGGAAGATA
>AUXO017137742.1_pt1 | contig 12024 bp, 10 predicted proteins | sample 768731 | NCBI WGS metagenome assembly AUXO01 (sample SAMN02715735, study PRJNA202380) | gut metagenome | biome: sheep rumen | host: Ovis aries | place: New Zealand: Palmerston North | reverse complement strand
CGACCGCTTCGATGCCTTTGTGGGTTACAGTCGTCGCGATGTCGATGCCCATGCCGGCAGCCTGTTCAGCATCCAGCGCGCCAGCACCACCACACCCGCATGGGGTGGCATCTATTGGCAGTATAGCCTACCCATGCAAGATGTACAGGCCGCTAGTGTGCGCGAGGTGAGCATCAGCAAGGAGATTGTCGCCCTCGATGCCGCTGAGCGTCCTACCCCCGCAGCCATTCGGGTGGGCGACAAAGTGCGTGTACGCCTCATCATCACCTGCGACCAAGCGATGGACTATGTGCAGATTGCCGATGAGCGCGCCTCGTGCCTCGAACCGGCCGACAAAACCAGCGGTTACCGCTATCAGGAGGGCATTGGCTACTACCGCGAGACCCGCGATAGTGCCACAAACCTGTTTATCGACCGTCTGCCCAAGGGCACACACATCATCACCTACGATGCGTTTGCCACCGCAACAGGCACCTTCGCCAGCGGCGTGGCCACCCTGCAGAGCCAACAGGCACCCGAGATGACGGCCCACACAGCCGGCCAGCAACTCGTCATCGCGCAATAATATCCCCAAGCCATCCAAGAAAATCGCTACATGGAATTTGGTTCCATGTAGCGATTTTTTGTTTTTTATTGGATAAAAATAGTGCTTAACTGATTTTTTCTTTGTAAATTTGCATTGGATTATCGCCTCTGCATTTTAGAGGCAAGTTTATAATCGACCAACAGTCATCTTAACTGCTTGATTGAATGACTACTGCGACAGTGTCAAAACTATTGTGCATCAAGGTGACAATTTACGCCACACCTCCATCGGGCCCCTCAGCCCGGTGACCCCAAACTATGCCCTGCTGGCAAGGTATAGGTGAGAATCCACTATTCCCGTATACGCTTATACGCACGAGTATAAAAATACTTTCTTTTTATGAAACCATTTGACTATCTAATAGTAGGTGCAGGCCTATATGGTGCTACTTATGCCCATTTGGCTCATAGAGAAGGAAAAAAATGTCTTGTTATTGACCGCCGCCAACATCTGGGTGGAAACGTTTATTGTGAAGAGATTGAGGGTATTAATGTGCACAAATATGGGGCACATATTTTCCATACGAACAATAAAAAAGTTTGGGAATTCGTCAACTCGATTGTTGGATTTAATCGTTACACAAATTCTCCCTTAGCTCGATTCAAGGACAAATTATATAATTTGCCATTTAACATGAATACGTTTCATGAAATGTGGCCAGACGTGATCACTCCTGAACAAGCAAGACTTCGAATTGACGAGCAATGTGCCGAAGCTATTTCCCGAATGAAAGCCGATGGCGTAATGGAACCTCGAAACTTGGAAGAACAAGCAAAAGTACTAATAGGAGAAGACATCTACCATGCCCTCATCGAAGGTTATACTGAGAAGCAGTGGGGACGTAAATGTTGTGATTTGCCTGCTTTTATCATCAAAAGGTTACCAGTGAGACTTATTTTTGATAATAATTACTTTAACGCTAAATACCAAGGTATACCAGAAGGTGGATACAATAGACTAATCGAGGGGCTTCTTAGTGGAATCGAGACACATACAGGAATTGATTATCTGCAAGATCGCTATGAACTGAATGCTATGGCAAGCGAAGTGGTTTACACTGGAGCACTTGATGAACTATTTGACTTTTGTTATGGTAGATTGCATTACCGCACCGTTTACTTTGAAACTGAAGTGCTCAATATTCCGAATTACCAAGGCAATGCAGTTATTAACTATACCGATTGTTCCATACCTTTTACTCGTATTATTGAACACAAACATTTCGAGATGTTCGGTAATGCTGTAGATGCATGCCCAAAGACAGTTATTAGCAAGGAATACAGTAAAGAATGGAAGCCCGGGATGGAACCATATTATCCTGTCAACGACACACTGAACACCAGACTCTATACTAAATATTATAACCGAGCCCTGAAGGTTCCCAATCTGCATTTTGGTGGTCGATTGGCAGATTTTGCCTACTACGACATGGATAATACGATAGAGAAAGTAATGGATGCGTTCAACCAAGAGCACTGATTTCGCTGAAATACAATTGGGTTATTAATGAAATGAGCACAAAACGAGAACTTATATCTGGAGTTTTATATACTGCTTTAGGTAAGTATTCAGGTATAATCATTTCAACCATTATTTCGGCATTTCTTTCACGCTTGATAGCGCCGAGAGAATTTGGTTTGTTAGCAATGGTCACGGTATTCACAGCACTATTCCAAATCGTTGGTGATATTGGCATTGGTGCTGCAGTTATTCAGAAGAAAGAATTCACGCAGAAAGAATTCAATAATTTGTTTACATTCACTATTTTAATGGGTATCACAATGGCTGGCATATTCTTTTTATGCGCCAAGCCTATATCCATTTTTTATCATGAGCCTCGCCTTGTTAATATCTGCAGATGGCTAAGTCTTCCATTTATAATTGGAAGTATCGGCAGCGTTCCAGGTGCCCTATTATCACGCAACAAAGAGTTCCGCTTTATAGCACTCAGAGGTGTCACAATTCAATGTTTAGTAGGTATCGTGAGCATTACTGCTGCCTTTTTAGGTTTCGGGATATATGCCCTCATTTTGCAGTCGTTACTTGGTTCTTTTCTTACCACAATTATTAACTATATACATCATCCTCTGCAAATTAGATTCAAACACATGTGGGCTACAATGTCAAGTATTGCATCTTTTTCAACCTACGTGTTCCTCTTTAATATCATCAATTATTTCTCCAGAAATCTAGATAATTTCCTTATCGGACGCTACATCAATGCCATACAACTTGGATACTATAATAAAGCTTATTCGCTGATGATGATGCCCCTCTCTAATATAACATTCATTATAACACCTGTCATGCAACCCATTTTCTCAGATTTTCAAAATAACCTAAAATTTTTAGCCGAAAAATACATCAAATTGCTCTCATTGCTCGCCTATGTTTCTTTTCCAGTTGCTGTTGTGGTGTTTTTTATTGGCAAAGAAATCATTTTGATATTATTTGGTGACCAGTGGATACCTGCTATTTACCCATTCAAAGTGATTTCGCTCACAATTGCTACACAAATTTTGATTTCAACCACAGGATCTATCTATATGTCTTCAAATAACACTAAGGCTTATTTTATTGGAGGCCTTTGCTGTACTGCATGTGTAGTGACTTGCTTTTTAATCGCAATTAGTTTATGGAGAACTATCAACGCAGTTGCTTGGGGATTCTTTTTCGGTCAGATTGCCAACACTATCATCTCTTTCTACATTCTGTTGCGAACATTGAGATATCCAATCCGTTATTTCATAAAGAAACTAATCCGCCCAATACTAATATCACTATGCCTTGCTATTGTCTTACAGATCATAGACAAAGCTACGATAAATTGGAACATTGTTGTAACGTTCACCATTAAAACTATAGTCAGCATAGTCCTCACTTTAGCTTTGGTGCAGCGGTATAGCGAGTATGATGCTGTGGGTTATTTGAAGTTAAAATGGAAAGGGTTTAAAGAAAACCATAAACTATAAACAATCACACGAGTAAGATATGGACAAGGTTGGCATAGTTGTTGTCACACACAACAGACTAGAATTGCTCAAAGAAGTAATCCAGGCACTAAGGGAACAAACATTTCAAAACCGGCAAATCATTGTAATTAACAATGGCTCCACTGACAGCACTTCCGAGTATCTTTCAGAACAGTCTGATATAATTACCATTACCCAGGAAAATCTGGGTGGTGCTGGAGGTTTCCACACTGGGTTAAAATATGTGGCTGAAAATGGATTTAACTATTGTTGGCTCATGGACGATGATGTGATTTGTCAGCCAGATGCTCTTGCAGAATTAATCCATGCATATCAATCAAAACCAGGAATAGGCTATGTTTGTAGCAAGGTAGTAGGTATAGACGGGTGTCCAATGAACACGCCCGCTGTAGATGATCGTCCGACAATCAATGGTTATGCTGACTATTGCGATATGGCTGCCGAACAAATGATCAAAGTCAAACTGTCAACATTCGTTTCAGTACTTGTTAGCACTGCTACAATCCTGGAGGTGGGCCTGCCTTACAAAGAATTCTTCATTTGGGGGGATGACACTGAATACACAAGTCGCATCTCTGCACTACATCCCTGCTATATGGCATGTCGCAGTGTAGTTTTGCACAAGCGTTCCTTACAGCGAAATCTTGATTTCATGCAAGAACAAGACGAAAAGCGATTGCGTAACTACTTCTATTATTTCCGCAACAATCTTTTCATCCTGCGCGAGAGGCAAGGGGAAAAGTCTTATCGAAACGAATGCAGATCAAAACAACGGTTGGCCATTCGCCGATATTTGCGAGGAGATAAAGCCCGTGCCTCCATCTTATGGAAGGCAGTCCGTGCTGCACGTGCATTCCACCCTCAGGTTGAATTTCCTTCTGTGAGATAAATTCTTTTGGCAACCCGTATCACATACTTCGATGCAGCCAAAGCAATTGGCATCCTTTTGATGATAGTAGGGCATTGCGACCTATCTGCTGTGCCCTATCTCAAAGTCATCATCTATAGTTTTCACATGCCATTGTTTTTTATCATATCCGGCTTTTTCTTCAAGGAAGCCACACAAAAAGAAGCATTTTCGAAGTATACCCGCAACCATATCAAACCATACGGTATTACAGCAATTGTGACGCTTGGAATTCTCCTGCTGCTAAGCACTTACATATGGAATTTCAGCGTTTTAAAGGACTTTATAGAAAAATGGGCTTTAAGATTCTTTTTTGGTAGTGGTATTTCAGATGGTGGCGAATTATTTGCCTCAACACCCATTGTTGGTCCTATATGGTTTCTGTTAACACTTTTTTGGGCAATGCTTTTCTATAATTTCTTGAAAATTCACTTTCATGGTATTGAGCTTGCTATAATTATCTTGGCGCTATTTTGTGTCGCATGTTTTTCAGTTAGTTTTATTCGACTTCCTTTCAGTTTGCAGGCTGGTTGCTCAGCAGTATTATACATCTGGATTGGGGAACAAATTCGCCAGCATAATGCCATAGAACGATATAGCCAAATTGGTGTATTTGCAACAATCGCTACATTAGTCTTATGGCTACTGTGTATTAAAGACGGCAAAGTTCTTATTATGGCCATATGTTTTTATCCCGATGGTTTGCTAAGCGTGATCGTTAGTGTAGCTGTAACATTATTTTTTATCTGCGCAATAAAAAGATTCGACCTCAAAGGAGGATGGATTGGTCAACATACTTTGCTGATATTGTGTGTTCACAGTACAATACTTTATTTTAAGCGTATCTTTGGAGTTTCTCTCTCAATCATTCCGATGAAAGCAATCTACACGTTATTGCTTGAAATCGCTATTCAGATTTCGGCAGCTCTTATCATTTCATATTTCATTTTCCTTTTACACAATAGGATTGTAAAAACCTCACTACTAAATACGCAATGAAGATACTGTATGTTCTGCACACCACTTCGATGGACGGGAGTTCCATCTCGTTCTTAACTATGATAAAATCACTGAAAGAACAATATGGCATTGAACCATACGTCATTCATCCTCCTGAGACTGAGATGGGGGATTTGACAATTGAGCTTCAGAGGATCAGCATCCCTTGTTTTGCGGTGCCCATTTTTTGTTCTTGGTTTGACTCTAAACTATCATGTGTTAAAAGAATGTACTTGTTTTTGCGTTCTCTCAAGATTAAATATAAGAGTTTCAAACAGATCCATAAGATTGCTCATCGGCTTCATGTAGATATGATCCACACCAATGTTGGTGTGGTTCATGAGGGATTTTGGACTGCTAAATTGTTGAAGATTCCGCATGTTTGGCATTTGAGAGAATACCAAGATTTAGATAATCTGCATAGTTCTTATCCTTGCAAACCATTCTTTTTCAAACTTCTGAAGCACTCCTATACCGTATGTACATCGTACGGTATTCAACGACATTTCAAGTTAGTAGATGAGAAGAAATCACGAGTCATTTACAATCCGATATCTTCAACCAATAAAGAAACCCAAATTTTACTTCCAAAAGAAAAATATTTCCTGATTGCCAATCGTATTGATGACAACAAGTGCATTGAAGATGCTCTTTATGCTTTTGCCATATTTTTAGAGAAGCACCCGGATTTCAAGCTTTTCATAGCTGGCAAAGCAGATAGCAAAGCTTATTATGAACGTTTGCTCAAAATAGTTGGCGAATTAAAAATAGAAGAGTCCGTAGAATTCATAGGACACGTTCGAGATGTATTTAGTTTGATGAGACCTGCTACAGCTCTGTTGGTCACTTCTCGGTTTGAAGGTTTCGGCAGAATGACTGCAGAGGCTAATATGTGTGGGTGTCTGGTCATCGGCAGGAATTCAAGCGGCACTCAGGAAATTTTAAATCTCACCCATGGAGGATGGCTTTTCAACGATGTGGACGATTTAGTGGAAAAAATAGAACATGTTGTCTCATTATCCGACAATGAGTATCTCTCCTTGTCAAAGCATGCCCAGGCAATTGCATTACAAAAGTTCTCCACTGAGAGACATGCTAATGAGATCAACAGTCTCTATTCATTAATCAGCACAAATTTTAAAAAACACTTGTATTAGGTTTATTTATGGCAAAATATACCTTTATTCTACCTGCCTACAAAGAGAAATTTTTGGAACAGGCTCTTGACAGCATTTTAAGCCAAACATACCAAGATTTTATCATTCTAATTTCAAATGATTGCTCTCCAGAAAACATAGAAGATATTGTTAACAAATATAATGACTCAAGAATACAATACCGGTGTAATGAAACGAACATTGGCGGAAAAGATTTAGCGCTACACTGGAATATGCTTCTTGAGTTAATTGATACTGAATATTTTGTTGTTGCTTCTGATGATGACGTATATGAGTCCACTTTTCTTGAAGAAGTGGACCGACTTACTAAGAAATACCCAGAAGTGAACTTGATTAGGGCTGGTGTACGACGTATCGATAGCAAAGGAAAGACTACATGGGAAGAGTTTCCCTTCAATGAATATTTAGAAGGTTTGAACGCAGAAAAAGCCATCTATTGCCAAAACTATATCAGTTGCATCGGAAACTATGCTTTTAAAACCGAAGCCATCAAAAAAATAGACGGTTTTTTTTATTCTGAGTATGCTTGGTTCAGTGATATCTTCACAGTCACTATATTTGCTCAGCATGGCATGGCCAGTACCAATCAGTTATTATTCAATTTCAGGCTATCACAATCCAATATATCTGGAGGCAACCAGACCCGAGATATTGTTCGTGGTAAACTTGCTGCAGTGATGAGATATGATCAACAAATGGCAGACTTCTGCAGCAAAATAATTGTAAGAGAGAATGCCTTAGAAAGTAATCTGTTTCACTTTCTTGTCCATGCTTACAAGACTAACGTATACCTATTCTTTGGGTACTATGCATGGTCTGTTTCATTACTGAAGTGGTTGAAACTATACAATCAGCTGAGACATGTGAAATATTTCTCTTATTCTGCTTTTTTTAAACAATATACAAAAGCTTTATTAGCTCGCAAAATAGGCAAGGTAATTTCTTTAAAATTATGACACTACTCAGTATCATTGTTCCGATTTATAATGTTGAAAAATATCTCGCTAAATGTTTAGATTCAATCTTAAGTATTAGCGTAGACAAGGATTTTTATGAAGTAATACTTGTCAACGATGGCAGCAGCGATAGAAGTGTTGATATTGCAAAAGAGATTTGTTTGTCTAATAGTAATATAAGATTTTATTCTCAAGAGAATTGCGGTCTGAGTGCCGCTCGGAACTATGGTCTTATTACAGCCAAAGGCGAATACGTATGGTTTGTTGATTCTGATGATTATATCGAGAGTCAAAATATTGACAAAATTGTCAACATCATGATGGTTAATAATGACTTAGACATTATAATGGGAACCCATAATTTTGTTGATTCTAATCTTGCTCGGGTTATAAATGACAATGTCGCAGATCCAGGCCAAATTATATCAGGGAAGGATGCACTTTTTAATGGATACAATCCTGGAGGCGTGTGGCGGCTCATTTACAAAAGATCATTTTTATCAGAACATAATCTTGATTTCCATGTTGGCATATCAAGAGAAGATGTTGAGTTCAACTTAAAAGCAATGGCACTTGCTCAAAAAGTATTCGTGACTGGCATTATAATTTATAATTATATAAAACACATCAATACTCTCACAACAGCGACAACAAGAGAGGGAGTCTATTTTAATATTTCAAGTGATATTGTTGTACACAACTCTATCATCAAATTCGCTCAGGAGATCAGAGATAAAGAGCTTGGTCAAAATCTTACAAAAAGAGTAAATTCAATCGTTTTTGGCATGCTATTCAATTTGATTAGAAATAAAGAGCCTCTTATTGATTTGCCTTTCAAACAACAACTCATCTCCGAAATGCGCTTGAATGGTGTTTATCCTTTAAGAGGGCCCTTTTTGTCAAAAAAAGCATTATTTTTTAGTAAGATACTTAATATAGAGTTTATTTTGCGGAAACTGCTAAAATATTAATGAAACTCATCCTAATTGCAACCATTTTACCATTTGCAGAAAACAAAGGAGGGACATCAGCACTACCCTTTCATTTGTTGAATGGTTTAATGAATTCATCCCGTTCAGCACGCCTTGAAGAGAATGGAACGCCAAGATGCATTATCTACTCGTTTAATGCTAATAAGCTGACTCATAATCAGATTGATGAAGTTGCACGGGAGTTGGGCGTAGAGATTCAGCTGTTATCATTGCCAAGGTGGTATCGATGGATGTTTAAGTTTCATCTCCTGTGGTTGCGGGTGTTCCTAAAGTATCCTTTTGTCAATTATATCAAGCTCCCACAGCGAGTTGTGAAGGAGATCAAGGCACAGCAGCCAGACCTAATTTGGGTGAATAGCGAGGAGATGTCTCGTATCCCGAAGCAGTTCCCTGGATTTCGCCGCATTCAGATTGGGCCTGATGTGGAGTCGTTGTACTACTATCGAATGATGGGCAGGCGGTTTGTGATGAACAATCCCCTTGACTATTGGAAGTGCGCAATGATGTACCGCAAGTACGCTCGCATGGAACGGGAATTTTGCAGTGATGACAATTACACTTACTATGCCGTTGGCGAGGCCGACATCGAGCATCTGCGGCAGATAGCACCAAACGTCCACAGCAAGTTTCTTCGACATCCACACTATGCAGTTGCTGAGCGCAGAGCAATTCGATTTCACCAGCCGAAGATTCGCTTGCTCATTGCGGGGCAATATAACCTGTATATGCAGCAAACGGCTGATGAAGTGTTGGAGTATATTCAATGCACAATGCACAATGCACAATACACAATTCGCGACCACTACTCCATCACGTTCTTGGGCAAGGGCTGGGAACGACATGTGGAGGTGCTTCGGAATTTAGGGTTTGAGGTTGAGCATATTAAGTTTGCTCCTGATTATATCGACGAAATTATCAAGCATGATATCCAAGTAACACCCATCACTGTTGGCACTGGGACTAAGGGCAAAGTGTTAGACGCGTTGGCCAACGGGCTGCTGGTGCTCGGCACACCTTATGCGATGGAGAACATCGCTGTTGAGCATGGCACATCGTGTGTGGTGTGGGAGACACCTGAACAACTCGTTGAAACGCTGATGGATATCCCGACACGAGTTGAACACTACGAGCAGATGGCGCAAGCCGGACGCGAGGCGGTACTGGAGCAACATAATCCAGTAAGAATTTCGAAGCAACTATTTTCTTGCAAATAGGTTTGTGCTAGTTCTCTCTGAATTATATTTTTTATATGTGGTTATATCTATTGATTTTTTTAATCGCTGTATTAATATATCTAGCAGCACGCGATGAAAATGAAAAGAAGTGGGTTCCACTCGCCATATATTTGGGAGGATTGGGACTATTTGTAGCGTGCGCCGACATGCTGGGTGGTTATGATCGATATATTTATGGCGAAGTGTTCGACCAAATCAGTCTAGTGACACGGGCAGGCGGCGATGTCACACAAACTACTGGTTATCGACTTTATCGTACCGAATGGCTTTTTTTGGCTTTCAACCAATTAATGTCTTTTGTCACAGTTAATCGCTACATTTTTATTTTCACACTTACCCTCATCATTTATACTCTGCTGTTCTTCAATATCAAGCAGTATTGTGATGACTACCCGTTTGCAGTAATTCTGTTCTTGGGTCTATGGTTCTTCTTTACCTTTACCTACCTGCGACAAGTGACCGCAGCCACTATCGGCTGGCTCGCCATTCGCTATGCTATCGAGCGTAAGCCCATCCCGTTCTTTGCCATTGTGTTGCTGGCCTTTGGTTTCCACAACTCTGCCATTGTGCTTGCGCCTCTTTATTTTGTGCCACAAAGGAAGTTCTCTCCGGCACTTATCGTGGTTGGGCTTGCACTTTGTCTTGTTATTGGCATGAGTAATATTATGGGAGGAATCTTCGGTGCTGCTGATGCCTTCACAGATGCAGCACGCATTGAGCAAAATATTAACACTTTTGAAGAAGGAGAGTTTCGTTTCGCCTATTTTATTGAGGCTGTGTTTTTTATTTCTCTCATTCTCTGGCAATATGACTTGTTTGACGAGGAAAACCCTAGTCAAATAACATTGATGAATATGGCTATCATCTTTTGCGTTCTCTTGTTGTTGTTCGTTCGCTCGGAGAACGGTGGTCGCATGGCATGGCACTATATTATTGGTATAATTGCCACAATCACTTTCATTGCTAAGAATACAGAGTTTACGGTCATCCGTTCAGGCATTATCATTATGTGTTTATTGCTTTTTCTACGCATCTTCAATGCTTGGCAAATAACAAATACTTTATACCCTTATAAAACTTTTTTCACTAATGGACACCGCACACCAGACTATATATATGAGCATTACGAGTATGACCCTCAATATGACAGGGATAAATTTTATAAGTAGGTAGTCACTGGCAATTATTCGCATTTTTGCTATCATTCCACGATAATGATCACCGTTTTTACTCCTACATATAATCGGGCACATCTGCTGACACGGCTCTATGAGAGCCTGTGCCAGCAGACATACAAGGACTTTGAGTGGATCATTGTGGATGATGGGAGCACTGATCAAACACAATCATTAATTAAGAATTTAGAATTAAGAATTAAGACTAATGGTTCGTGTGGCAATTCAGAATTTAAGGGTTTAGGCGGGATTCGTTACATCCGTCAGGCCAACGGGGGGAAGCATCGTGCTATTAACCGTGGTGTGCAGGAAGCACGGGGTGAGTTATTTTTTATTGTGGATAGTGACGACTTGCTGCCCGAGAATGCACTACAAACTGTGGTGGAGCGTTGGGCTGCGGTGCGTGATGATGTGTGCATAGGAGGCGTATGTGGTCTAGATATGACCCCTAACGGCACAGTGATAGGTTCTGGATTGGCCAAAGGGGAACAGATATCTAATAGCCTTGACATCAGACTAAAATATCATGTGACTGGCGATTTGAAAGAAGTGTTTCGCACATCGGTATTACGAGAGTTCCCATTCCCCGAATATGAGAGCGAGAAATTTTGTCCTGAAGCGCTGGTATGGAACCGCATCGCACAGCAATACAACTTACAATATTTTAACCAACCTATCTATATCGCCGAGTACCAGGAGGGAGGATTGACCGACCGAATTGTGAAGGTGCGGATGCAGAGCCCGATGGCTTCGACGACATGCTACCAAGAGATGGTCTCGTACGACATTCCGCTAAAAGAGAAGATAAAGGCTGCCATCAACTACTGGCGGTTTGCGGCCTGCCTGCCCAATGGTGCCAAGGCTCCAAGACTCGCATGGTACTGGCGCTGGTGCCAACCTGCCGGTTTACTCATGCACCTACGCGACTCTCGATTATGAAGATATTGCACATTATCACGTCACTAAGAACTGGGGGCGCAGAGCACTTGATGGTGGACTTGCT
>AUXO010955123.1_pt1 | contig 12025 bp, 10 predicted proteins | sample 768731 | NCBI WGS metagenome assembly AUXO01 (sample SAMN02715735, study PRJNA202380) | gut metagenome | biome: sheep rumen | host: Ovis aries | place: New Zealand: Palmerston North | reverse complement strand
AAATTTCTATCACATTACAAATCAATTAGTTATAAAGTTTCTTAATATTTGGCAACACTCCCTATATAAAACAATTCGCACAAAAAGCATCCTCGTCTACATTATCTACGACTCGACACCCTTGGGATTTCTTTGCTTCCTGCTTCCGCAATGCATCAAGTTTGATTTCTCTAACTCGCTCGGGCTTAATGAGGTCTGCAAGACTTTCTCCTTGATTCCATGTGTACCCATCTTTCTCATATGCCATCGCTTTCTTGAAAAGTTCCGGATGTTGTTCATAGAGCCATATCCACTCTATCTTTTGTTGGAAGAAACAGAAGTAACAACCAGATCGGCTACGGTTATAATATCCAATCTGACCATCCACCTCAAAAGGAATGGCCTCATAATAGGCAGGAACTCCCACTTTACTCTCACGTAATATTCTAAAAACGTCATCCTTAACTATGACATCCTCATTATCAATCAGTGGGAAGTCATCCAGCTGCCCAACGGGTAGATCTGTAGTCTTTAAAAACTCAAACACAATCCGGTTGAAAGTCCCCACGCTCATGTCTAACAGCGTATTTGTTTTCTTGGAAAAATAGAACGTCTTATTTGTGGGTGCCCCAACAACCTTTAAAAAACCATCAAGATACTCAGTTGGGCAGTATTTTTCACAGAGCGCTTTCAGTAATGGGATGTTTTTATTCTGAAAGAATCTGTTGATGACATCAAGACTCCAAATATTCCGACGAAAAGGGAAAACACTCTGAATATTAGGTTTAGTTGATACATATCCTTCTCTTTCCTCATCTCCGCGAATACCAACGTATGAAATTGCAGGGGCATCACCAACAAACTCTTCCATTTTTTCCAACTTCATCTTCTGAGTACACCAACGGGCTTGAGGCGACGGTAGATAACCGCCATACACCTTGTAGAAATGGTCAAACGGGGTAGGTTCCGGACTATTCTCCACCGAAACAAGTTTTGTAATTCCACCCAAATAACTGTCTAATCTGTTAATCAGTATCTCAGTTTCTTTCAGTTCACACTTCGTGTCACAATTATAAAACTCAAATGGAATCTGAGAGTAGCGATCCTTCAAATAGATGGCCAAAGCGGCACTATCCTTACCTCCCGATATGCCTAATATGTGTCTAACTTTCATGATTACCAACTTTTATCTTTTTTCTCAACAGTTTCAGAAGTGCTGCAGCATCTATCTCTAGATTTCCAGAAAGAATCTTTTCTAACCTATCCTCTAAAACAATTGCCTGTTCAACTTGTCTTTTAGGCAAAACGACAGTTCTGCGTTTCACGTTGTCTCCATTACTTGAGGTAATCTCAAAACAAAACATCTCATTCTCTTTCTCATCATAATCCGACATCTCCACATAGCTATCCAATTCTCGGAACAAATACAAGAGATTGTCTATAAGATAATCCTCTTCCCCATCAGAGACTTTCACAAGGGCTTTATCGAATATCAAGCTACCTATCTTTTCATAGAACTCCTTCTTAGTAGCGGAGTGAGATAATACTCTTTGAAGAAATGAAAGAGACTTTGTTGTAAGTAAACTTCTCTTCACTCGCTTATAGCGTTTTTCAATGTCAACTTTATAATCCTGGAAATCCCCCGTCAGGCCAAGAGCCTTTACAACAGCTGCTTCAACACGATCAATAAAGGCATCATAGCAAATGACCAATTCATGTACGGATATTCTTAACTGTTCTAGAAAATGGTCATAAGTTTCCGCATTTTCTGCGATTGCGGCATTGATTCCTAAACTTTCAGGTAAATCAACAAAGAGCGCTTTCTCTGGATCAGTCGCAGTGGCAAGAATGTTACGGAATTTTGTTGTATACGGGCTCGAAAACTTCTTCGTCTGTTTAGCGTAGTCGTTCAAATTTTTATAAAATATAAAAAATTGATTATACGTATTATTAAATGTGTTGCTATCAATAAACTCACTCCCCGGTTTACACAAGAATTCTCTATACTTGTTGAATATCTCTTTACTGATATTGTCTTGAGTGAACGCCTTCAATGAATAATCTTTCATATTCTTAGGTAATAACTCAAACAGCTCGCCTGTCAAATAGGGAATATATTTTTCTTTATTAAACAATGCATATTTTGACTGTTCTACTATCAGGAATATCGGAATCCACAAGTCAATTAGTCCTTGCTTTAACTTAAACGGTCTTTCCTGAAGCATCTTGGATAAATCAGCCAAAGAGCGCTTTTTATCTTTTGTGCTTTCCAAGAAGTTCTCACAAGCCATCCATAAAGGTTGGACATACTCGTTGTTTGGTGAGTGAAGTCCGTATATTCCATCTTCTTCATTGATTCTGTGAATTCCATTCTGTCTAAGTACGATATTGTAAATAGTCTTCTCTGGAGGGTACTTATCTCCAAGTCCAAGGTTTTTCTCATCAGCATTGTTTAACATTGCTTTTAGCAATGTTAAGCGGGCCTTGGAGATAGTTGCGCCGACCTTCTCTTTGTTCAGCATTTCACACTTCACAATGGGTGTTTCTTCATATACTTCTTGGCATACCCTCCCAAGCAACGTATAGAACTGGCGTAAGCAGCGAACTTCAACTTGCTCGCCCCTATATATCCAAATCACCTTGTCAGATCCATCATAAAGTGTCTGATTCAATTGCACATCAAGTGAATATATCTCGTATTGAAGTTGATGTTCTATTTCACTGAGTGCTACTCGATCTTCTACGCCGACCACTTGTTTCAGATAATTCAATTTGGCAATCTCGGTTAAGTGATTTCGCAACTGTTCAGCATTGTTATACATCACGTAAACAATAGCTCTATCATCTTCCTGAGATGCCTTTAAAATAGCATATCTTTCCTTTTCATTTTTGGGGAACGTCAATGCTACATATCCATCAATGTCTCCAATGGGCATTAGTTCTGATGGTAAATTCCCGTATGATAATATAAATTCAAAATAACGAGGACATCCTGTTTGATAATAAGTTGAATTCGACAACACGACCCGACTCTTAAAATAAGGTCTGAGATTGTCTGCTGTAACTTCTACTACTGGGACGACAGCAGCAGCTTTGTTCAACTCATATTCGATATCAATATCAGTTCCTTCAAATAGGATATATCGTTGTTTATAACCTGCAAAACGGATAATTTTGGCACTCTCTAGTTTGTCAATAATCTCGCTTACATTTTCGATACCAAGCGCCAACTTACAATAACTTGCTAGCGTCTCTTTCCGTAAATTGACATCAGCGCTGGCAAATATATTGATTAGACCTATAACCTTGACAACATAACCGCTTTGAACTATATCCGTTATGCCGTTCGCTCCGCTTTCTACTCGTTCTAAAGCCACTTTTAACATTCTCCATCCTGCCGAATCTGCATTCACTCCCGTCAGAGTAGAATAAAACGTATAAGCAATATAATCGTACGCCTCTGATAATGAATAAAACTTATTACCTTTATCTTTAAATTCTTCAATTGAGCCTTTACCTTTTGATGAAAGGAAAGAAAAAAGCGAACGCTCGTTCTGTCCGTATCGCTGAAAGGCAAGTGTGAGAACCGTTGCAGAGAAAGGATCCAGAGGGCTTAATGAATCCATTACATCCGGGCTGAGTTCTGATGATACGAAACGTGTTTCAACAGCTAATTTGCATATTTTCTGTAGCCCTTTTGATATGGTTCTATTCTTATTCCCCAGCTGTAATGAAGCTAGATACAACAGTTGTTCCACTGGTTCATAGAAAATAATTTCGTGAAAACGGCCCTTTACTTTGTTCCACTCATTACGCTGAATATCTGTAAGCCTTTGAGCATAGGCACTAAAACTCTGGTGAAGTACTGTTATCAGCAACATATTCCGCTGTGGCACATTTACATACTCTGCCAATTTCTGAATAAAGAATAACTCTTCCTCAGGATTTGCTGTCGCATGTTCTAGGATTTTACCAAACTCATCTACGAACACGAACAAAAAGGAACCTTCTTTCTGTGTCTTTTGGTAATACTTGTCAAGTTCAGAAAATATATTGTCGGCACCTTGTGAGGCGAGCGAGAGTTTCTTAGCAAGCACGTTTGCCATAGAGGCATAGTCGCCTACAATATTACAGAACTCGAATTTTTCAAAGTTGTTGAACACTTTCTTGTTCTGAATAAAATCAGACTGTTCTTTTTGTAATTCACGCTGCAACTCCAGAAGAAAACTGGATTTGCCAGTGCCATAACTACCAATAATCTGAAAGGAATGAATGCCTGAACGAAAGCGTTCAATCATTGTGCCCAAAACCGCTCGGGCATTGGGCGTTATCAGATATTGCAAGTCTTCTGTCTTTTGATATTCTATATTGATAGATGGTATATACATTTTTATTTCCTATAATATATGTCCAGCACATCGCAAGGTTCAACATTCTCAGAAAAATGCACATTACGAATGCCACTATTATCCGAATATGTTATAATTCCCGGATATAGCTCTACAAGTTGACTTATGACTTTTCCTAGACTACTCAACGACATACAAAAGGTGAGCGCAATGTCCGAAAGCACATCATTAGACAATGTTTTTTCCTGCTTACTCTGATCTATCAGCGCATAGAGAACAATTTCACGCGGAATATAATCCGGATTCACTTCTGCAAACCCATATATCTCAGCGTTTTTCTCGTTAATACGTTCTTCTTTTCCAAGATATCGAAGCATCCGCAACTCCATCAGTAGGTTGGAACATTTCTCTGGATCTGTCAAATTTACGGGATATACATAATTCTGAAGTAAAATATTAATATCCTTTGTAAGAGTGCCCCTGTTAACATCATAGCCTTCACTTTTACATAATGCTTCTACATAATTTTGCAGTTGTTGCTTGTCAAATTCTCTATTCCGACGCTGATAGTCTTGGAATACAATTTTATAAAGGCTTGCCTCATTCGTCGTAACCAACTTATAGTGCAGAAGCCATAACGTCAACTCGTCTTCGCAATAAGGATCCCATCCATTATCTTCAAAAATATGTTGGGCAATATCTGTTGGCAGGTCTTCAACAGTCATCCCGAATGCTCTCAACCAGAACCTTATGGAATTGACCATATTTTTACCCACCCCCATGGTCACTACAGCATTTGATGCATTAAAATTACCGTCATTTGCCACAAAATCATAACCTTTCTTCAACCACAGATTACGACAGGGGAATGTTTCATGTCCGGAAAAAACAAATCGTTTACTCATTCAATGTTTATCTGTAAATGCCGTGATGGTCGATATTCCGGACTGTGACGTTAATCTTGTCCACTATCTCAGGCGTGTTTTTAATTCTGTCCAAAGATTGCATAATAATCTTCCCTTTGGCACTACTATCATTTTCAAACAGTTTGACGCACTTCTTTACAACATCGCCAAGCGCCATGCACCCCTTCAAATCATTGGCCAGTCCCTCAATCTTGAATTTTCGATTTCGCTCTTTCTTAGATGAAGTCAGCGTGGCAGCATAGTCATTCAAGGCTTCCTGCAAACCATTAAGCATTATCATATACTCACCACGAAGGGCTGTAAGATATTTCTTCAGTTCATCAATCGAAAACTTCCCTTCTGGCGACAACCAATACAATAATATCAACAAGTCTACCGAATCACCAATATAACCTATCTGTTGAAAGTCGAAATAAGGTGCAAAGTCTAGCTTGGCAGGATGGTCATCGGTATAGAACAGTACTTTCTCGTGTTCGGCACGGCTCAAAAAGAGACTCAATGCAGCAGAGTACAATTCTCCATTGGGTTTCTTTTTATAATTGATGAAATCTCTTAAACATCCAGTATGATGTTCAATGTCACCATCATCCCACATTAGCAATCCGCCCCAGTAGGGGGCGAAGTGGAGTTGTCTTGTGGAATTCTTGTCTGATGGCACATAATGAGCCTTCACCTCATTGATCACGAGCTCGGCCGCATTCGTACGAAGTGCCTTTACTTGATCCTCCAAGAATTCATTCTCGTCTATTCTAGCAAGGTTCACTATTGTGCAAGCGTCAAAAACCACTGGGTTATTCATCCTTCCACCCTTCTATTTCTCCACTAATGCTCTCAAAATATGCTTTGTCTATCTCTGCCACTTCGTCGTAGCTTGCCGATTCCAAAAGAAGTGAAAGTGCCTCATTGAATCGTCTTAATGACACATTCTTCAGTTTGTAGAATAGTTCATCCACCACCTCTTCTTTGAATGGATAAAATTTGTTGTCCAAAACTTCATCCCTATACGCCGCATTGTTTAGCAGCTCTATCAAGTAATCTTTCAAGTCATCAAGAGTCGGTATATCAAACTCAATACGCTGCTTTACTCGTGACTTTACCGCTTCTTGCAAATACATGAAGAGGTCTTCCTTAGTTGAGACAGCCGACATCGTAAAGTTGATGAACATCAGCAGATGATCAGGTGTATTGTCCAACAACGAACGAATAAAGCTATTAGCATTTTTTACCTCAACAGAATTCAATGTATTAATATCCTCAAATTCGTCCAACCATAGTATGACGCACGAATAGGGGCCTATCTCCGAAGTTAGAAAAGTAAAAATAGCTCCTAGTATCTGCTCGGTATCCACACTGAAGTTTATTTTTCGGGGTAGATCCAGTGTTCTCATCTGGGTTGTCGATGCGTTGCCATATAAAAAACTTGTAATGTCCGTATTCATCTCCTTGCAGAACAGGTTCTCAAGCAGTGTTTTGATAAATTCATTATTCGTCAACCCCGAAATTGTATGCCTACATTCCACTTCTGAGGGTAATTGTGCCTGTATGGCATTGAAGTCAAGTTTGTCTATCACCTGCATATACAGGTCATATACCACATTCTTTGAACTTGGGAAGTCTATCTTTATAGATAACGGCGTTTTATGACCCTCTGGAGTAAGAGCCGCCAACACATCGGGCTTCGTAAAATACCTTGCAGCATGGGTCTTGCCACTACCATACTCTCCCATATTTAACACCAAGCTGGAGTTTGAAACTCCTATCGAGCGTTTAATACGCTTCTCAAATTCTTCTTTTACGCCCTTAAAACCTGCCCAAATTAGTTTATCAGCCTCATTAGCCGGTACCATCCTGAAAGGATTGTCCTTCAACTTATATCTATCAAATGTACCCATAATTTTATTTTATTTTTTGTATATATCCATCCTTATAAAACTTCTGATATTTGAAGATATATTTGTCCTTATTACGTTTCAAAAAACCTTTCACAATATCTTCAACATCTAAAGCACATCCCGTTTCTTCAAATAACTTCCACTTAGCATAATTAGCAAACACAGAGAATGTAACACGATTCGGGGAAAAAGTCTTGAATAATAGAAAACTGTCATCCAGATATTTTGTCATCCGCAAATCGGTCTCCGTTTCATTTAGCCTTTCTTTCTTTTCACCGGAATATGTTTTTTCGAATATCTTCATAAAACAGGCATCAAGGTAAGGTGTAGGATCCACCACATGTCCGCCACCAATATCTCTCCACCCACAGATAGCCGCAAACAATCGCTCTCCTTCCGGAGTCAATTCAAAGGATAGGTTATCGTGAAGTTCCAATAAATCCAAATCATAAAGCCAATTCAACCTAGGCATCAACACGTGCTCAAGATAAACCTCAGGTTTCTTCCACTCTCTGATACGTTTTTCAAACATCTGGATATTATATTTCTTGATGCTGTCAGCTCTATTGGCATCCTCTTTCATCCGTTGGAGATTATTCAGCAAAAGTTGCTGATACACCTCTTTCAGTTTTTTATATGATGGGAGCGGGTTTGTAAACGCATACTCTAAAAGAGTAAAAATATACAAATAGTCATATCGCAGTATTTCTTCTAGGAAGAAAGCCTTATCCAATAGTCCCATTTCAAAGAGGGAAGTACTTTCGTTCTGAAAAACGTTATAAGCCCTACTAACTTTACCAAGTTCAAAACCATTTCCAACTCTCGTTATAAGGTTTAAGCCCTGTGCCACCTCAACGTATGGCTTCGCTCCTCCTCCACTCTTTGTTTGCTTGATGATTCCTTTTGCATTCTTATAGTCCAGTAATTCTCTTTCATGTATTGTTGCAGTTTCACTTACCTTCTTCAGAAAAGGTTTGTCTAACTGTAGTGGGGAAGCCTTGAAAAGAGATAATATAAGTTTGAAATAACCCAGCCTACGAACTTTTGTATTAGTCGTTAAGTGTCTTAAATCATATCTTGGAGTAATATCAAGTCCATGATACATTGATTCATTGCTATAGACTACCAATTGATGGTTATCCAAAAAATCAATAACAGCAGCAATGAACTGTATATCATACTTATACTCCTCAGCGATCTCAATGAAATATGAATACCAAAGATTTTCACCTTCCATAGTAAACGGGTCCATCAAAAAGTCGCAAACTCGATAATCCTTTACAGCCTTCGGATATTTTGATTTGATGTACTTTACCATCTGAAACATCTTCCAGCTTACTTCATAATCCGTAGTGGATGCTTCTGTATAAGGAATGGGGGCTGTTATATACAATTTCCCTATTTTGACATCCCGACAAAATTCTTCTATGTCGAAATCCCCAACATTATTATAACAGTATTTCTCTTCTAAATCTTTGTTGCTTTTAAGTTCAAGCATCATACCACCATAACGAAAACTGAGCCACAACTTTGAACAGTCGTAGTTCACTACAGATTCATAGCTGCACCTGTCAGCAAGCAGCTTCATAATCTTTTCCATTATATTGGCATCCTCAGACATATCGTCATTACTTTCAGAGCATATTACCCCAAATATTTTGCAAAATTACAACTTTTTCTCCGCACAATCAGAGGTTTACGTTTTTTTAACACATCGAAAACTGCCCTGTCACATCTCTCGTCGTCTTCTTAATGTATAGGAGTTAATGATGATGAGTATTTCATACAATTACGAAAGTATTCTATAAACCATCAATTATGACGTCTAGAGGGAACTTTATGACTATTTTGACAAAAGCATTCTGCCTAATAAAGCAAAAAACGATGCTACCGAACTTACACCAGGCAAACTCTTGCGTAAAAAAATACCGACTTCCATTTGGTCGAGCTTTTTTGTTGCTTCCCAGAAAACAAATGGGTCGTTAAACTGTTCGCTACTCCCATTTCTTATTGTACATTCTATATCAGCTATCGTGGATACGATTTCCTCTAAAGAATGTCTAACTTCATCCTCTGTTCTGTCATGTATCCTATATGTTCGCTGAGAAAAAGCATTTGGATCTTTTTCATCTTTTGAAAACACGACAAAACATGGCAAATCATTTTCGGAATTATTAAGTCCAAAAAAAACTAAAGCACCTTTGTTATACTCGGTTTCTCTGGAAACACAACGTGCATATCCAACAGTTCCATTTATTCCTGCATTTTCGAATTCAACGATTTTCTTCTCTAGTGGACTTACAAAGAGAATAGGCCAATTAGGGCCTGAGATGGAACTCAAAGCATTTATGAAGTCAGCATCCCTCATCACTTTTACTACGTTGTAGTTAATCTCTGAATAAAGAATAAATCCATAAATATTGCTTTTGCTACAACAATCATTTATGACATCTAAATTTAACTTTTCTATTAGTTTCATAATACAGTAAGTTTTCCACTCCTTGGGGTCACCCCATTTTTAGACAGGGCGGTAGAAATGATTCGATATTTGGCTTCACACTTCATAGATGACTGATGACCAATGCATCGTTGATTAGTAGTAAGCGATGGCAAAGATACGAATAAGTGAGTAAAGAACCAAAGGAAAAGCCATTTTTCTTTGTTCTTTCGAGCGAAAGTATCTTCGAAACGCAGTTTCAAATATAAGAAAAACCTGCCAAACTTCCAAATTCCGAGGTCACTTTTTCGCAAACTATAACGATTGTCAGGCTACATTGATGCCGATTTGTGCGCTACCAATGGCACATTTGTTTCCGATACAAGTGGCACATTTATTCCGATACTATCAGATTACGCTTACATTCATATTCATAGCATTCTGCCTCCGGAAGAGATATCTCCCAGTAGATGCACCTGTAATGATGAAGGTTTTCTATTACGGGGTAAGCGTTATTCTTACACCATTGTTAGGAATCCCGTTCTTTAAGTGGCTGAATGAATCAAAGAATGTGGATTCTGACGGCAAACCGTTCATCGCTTGCTGATTTGCTGTCCTTTATTCCTATATTATAAAATAGAATGCTCACATGCTAACAAGACAATTCTGCTATTATTTTTGCCACCTCCGTATGACAATTAGAGAAAAAGCAGGTATGAATCGGTTTATTTCTTAGGATATCAGCGGTTCCTGTTAAAAAATAGGGCTTTCCACCCTTGCACATTAAGCGGAAATTGCTTATATTTGCAGTAGAAAAAGGAAGTAATAATTAAAACCGAAAGAGTATGATCTTCACGATTTCTATAATAATAGCATTCCTGCTGAGACGCAGATACATCAGCAGTTGCGACTCGTGGATCCTGAAGATGGCATACTACTTTTCTTGCATGGTCTGGACACCTATCCTCGGAATCCCGTTCTACAAACTCATTACCGCCCAGATATTCAACGGTCCATATTCCAGGATATACAACAGTGATGGCAACTACGCATAGTGCGTCCTTTGCATACATTGCATTCCGCTGAGGATGGTACATTTGTTTCCGATATAAGTGGCACATTTATTCCGATACTATCACTTTAGTGTTCGCCTTTCTTGAGACCGTCGGAATAAGCACCATCCTTCGGGATGTCAAGCGGCCGACTGTCAAACAAAAAGAACCGTCCCCGGTGTTTGAGGGTTACTGGACGAAGTTACCGAGGCCGGCGAGTTCCTTCTGGATGTACTCGAGCGAGGCGATTTTCTCCTTGGTCTCCTCCAGGGTCAGTCGGCGGGCATTGTCACTGTCGAACTCCTCGATATCTGCCCACCGGGCATCACCCTCAATGAAATACTTGTCATAATTCATATCACGGTTGTCAGCAGGCACGCGGTAGAAATCCCCCAGGTCAATCGCCTTGGCGCACTCCTCCTTCGTCAGCAGCGTCTCAAACAGCTTCTCACCATGACGCACGCCAATCACCTTGATATTCTTCTTATCACCACCGAACAGCTCACACACGGCCTCTGCCTGTGTCTGAATCGTACAAGCCGGAGCCTTCTGCACAAACACATCGCCATTCTCTCCATGCTCGAAAGCAATCAGCACCAGATCGACAGCCTTGGTGATACCCATCGCATTGATAGGATACGCCGCCTTATCCGTAGACAGATCACGCTCTTCACCCCCGCCTCGATGGCAGCCGACAGCACATTATCCGTACCGAACACATTCGTCTGACAGCCTCCATCAGGAAAAACTCACACGACGGCACCTGCTTCAAGGCTGCGGCATGGAAGATATAATCCACACCCGGCATCACCATACGCACCGAATCCAACGAACGCACGTCACCGATAAAAAACTTGATCTTGTGCGCCACACCTCAAATAATCATCAGTGGACATCACTCTAGTCTTCACTCCAAGGAAAGAGTACACAGCCCTTGTCTTAGCCCTCATCTTTTTGTCATTGGTAACGACTACATCACAAACTTGTGCGAAATAGGCGTGAGCTGCATCATATAATCGGGCAACATTCGAATACGCAGTTTTCTTATCACCCCAATAGTTGGCAGAGTCTATCAGGTTAAACAATGAATGATAAAGAGGCTTACCACCATATGACTCAGTTTTTCTCAGATATGTAAATAAATCCAAATTATAAAGTTTCTGCTTCACCCTTTCATCGATCATTTCCAACACAAGTTCTGGGCTCACATTATTGAAAATAGCACTATCGAATTCCAGTTTTTCACGCAACTCCATAAACAAATCATCCCCAGTGTTTACCTGTTGCGCTATGAAAGCACGCAAAGGGGTATCACATAATCTATACATTTCTACTGGTTCCTTTTCATATATTTCCGGAGCCTCAAATCCTCCCGTCAAAATATTGTTGC
>AUXO011516224.1_pt1 | contig 12026 bp, 9 predicted proteins | sample 768731 | NCBI WGS metagenome assembly AUXO01 (sample SAMN02715735, study PRJNA202380) | gut metagenome | biome: sheep rumen | host: Ovis aries | place: New Zealand: Palmerston North | reverse complement strand
GTCATACCTGCTTTCCTACGAATATCTCTAATCTCTAATCCAGTCAGTTCATGAACAGGTTCAATCATATATGTTGTCTCTCTAGCATCACCAGTCCCCTGCTCATATTGTATTGCCTCTTTTAATCCCTGCTCTAAATCTTCATATAATGAGTTCATGGTCTCACCTCCTGTTACTATTAGCTATCTCGTCTCTTAATACCTTAACTAACTTCTTAAGATTATTCTTCTCTGCTTCATTAATACTCTGCTGTTCATTTTTCTTAAATGCTGTTATCAGATATGTTCATCCATATTCTTCAAAATCAAGATAGCACACTCTAGCTAGTATAATACTTTGTAGTTCTTGTAATTCATCATCTCATGCCCCTATCTGCTTCCACCTCTTAGTAAATAAGGGAATCTCTATAAAACTTCTTGTCATATAATACTAACTCATATAACAATAATACGCCCTATATTATAGGGCATCAAGACGCTTTGTTAATTATATTATGAAATCCGCGAAGAAGGCCACACATCCGCATAAGCAACTTCTATTAAAAATGTAATGAAAACCTCAAATGCTCAGCAGAACAAGCAATGGATATCCTTGACATACCCCAAAAAGAAAGAAGTAAATATATGTCAATGCTATGATATATTTGCAATTCTAAAAGTGAGCCAGTGGCTCACTTTCTAGTTGACGAACATAACTTCTATATACTTTAGCCACTCATCACGCTACTCTACAGTAATATGATTATCAGATAAATCTATTTCTTTTTCATTCTCATCAATTCCTTCTGTATCATCATCATCATTTGCAAGTTTTTCACGAATCCGATATGCTAATTCATGCAACTCATCAGTTGTCGCTATTGAAACAGATATTTTTTTCCCACGTTTTCTTATAAACAGTTCTTTTTCAGAATTATACTTGAAAGCTGTTCCAGTTAAAACCTGCTGATTATCTGCATTTGCGTCATTTAAATACATAAACGCATCGTTTTTTCTTTTTATTAGCTTTTTACTAAGTGCAGTAATCCCCTGCCATATCAGGAGATCACAAAGAATAATATAGAAATCCTTATCAAAAGCAAAAGGCAAATCCCTCTTTATATATTTTTCAGCAATTTGCTGATATTCCAACAGAATAAATGATAGCTCGCCAAATCGGCCTTCAACATACATTTGCAATATGTTACTCTTGTTAGAAAGAAATGTTTCTACGCAATAGAACCTGTCTACTGTCCTCTCATAATACCAATTCTGACGCTCGATAACACCTAACAATTCCTTTCTTCGCTTATCATAAGGTGTTCGTTCTCTTCTAGATATTCTATATTGTTCTGCTTCATCAATTAATGACTCTTCAAAAGACATATAATATCCATAAGGTGTTTCCATGTCCATCAAATAATTAAAGCTTCTTGGCTTATACTCAATTTCTCTTGTCCTCCATTTACGGCCATACAGAATATCCATATATTTACAATAGTTCTTAGGAATATAGAAGTTAACTCCTTCAAATTCAACCTCCATCCTTCCGCTTTCAATGACATTAATTGGAAAAGTTTTTATTGCAGCCCTATGCTGTTGTAAATAATACTTATAATTATCTATTCCCTTTCTCTTTAGTGGCATTCCATAAATATTACGAATTAAGTCTTTGTTATTCTTTATTTTGTCAATACGAAATCCACTATAATCATCCGGATAATTCACCAAGCTTCCAAAGCACTCTTCGTAAAGCGCTGCCCCAAGAGCAATTTTATCATTCAAATCATCATTATTGCTTCTTGGAGTATATGGTAAAAGCTTCATAATTTTCACAGCTATCCCCGGATGTTTTTGTATCCCAATCATCGTTAGATTTATTGCAGTTGTATCTTTATCTACAAAATGCATAAAGGTAAACGGAAACTGTGTATTATACTTAATTGATTCCACTTCATATTTTTCATTATAATTATCTGCTATAGTCTCAAATCTGTCATAATCCCATGAAGGCATAAAAACAGTTGCAGAATTACAGTTTTCAGCAAACCCATGCAACCTCAAAGCACATATCGCCGTCTCGTTTCCAAGGAAATAATCTAGCCCGTTCTCCTGACAAATTCTATCAATCTCAACCAGTAAGCCTAAGAGTTTTTCCTGTATTCTATCCATAACATTTACATCTCCATATCAACAGATTTAATCGACTCGTTACATTCCATGATAACCATTCCATTTTTAGTCTGTAATAATGCTTCTTCATATAGTTCCTTCGCCCGTTTCAATCGACCTGTCAATTCACAAAGCCTAGCCTTCACTGCGTTGAACTCACCATCCTCTGGAAAATCGGCACATATTTTCTCAATAACGCTTTGATTACCAATAGCGTCAATATTCACAAGAAGCTTTACCTGAGTAAGCAGCAAATCCCTATCATTACTATGCAATAAAAGAGCTTTCTCTACTACCTGAAGCATATTTGAAGAAGTTTCACCCTCCTCTGACATTTTTATCAGACCATCTTTGCATGCAAGTAACTCCTTATATTTCATAATCTCATCATCAATGTAATCGTCCGGAGCCATCAAAAGCAATTTTCGTGCCTTCTTATTTTGTGAAGTATATAAGAATGCTTTTAATGCCGTAACAAATAGTTCTTTATTAACCTCCAAAAACATCTCCCATCGGTCAGAATATGTATTAAACTGTTCACTAAGATAAGGATCCAACAATTCAAATACAAGAGCATAATCCTTATTCTCTAACGCTTCTACAATTATATCTTTTTCTCTTTCCCACAGCATTTCAGCCTTTAATTCAGTGAGTTTTTTTCTTAATACTGTTTGATGATCTGCAATATCTCTTTGCTTCTCCCACACTTTAAAAGTGAAATATTTCAATTCCCTGTGAAATTCAAGCATATTTGAAGATTCATATTTTAGGTAATCAACAGTATATTCTTTATAGCTACGCTTTGTGTCTTGTGCCACATGATGCATGATTTGACCGTCGGCATCGGGTATAAGAAACCAGTCATCCCCAAAAAGAATCCTAAAATGTTCAGTATATTTAGTAGGTACTGGAAGCTTGCAATCCTCGAATGTGAAAAACTTAGGAACACCAAATACATCCTTGTTATAAAAAATATGATCCCGCTCGTACACATATAGATATTGGGATGAGTCCTTATAATCTTCTATATGCAATTCATCAAATAGCTTCTTCCTAAGTCGCCCGACACCCACACAATCCATCTGACTTAATAATGAACGATATAGTTCCGCATTCATCTGACGATTCCTTGCAATTGGGTGAACGAGCTCACCCCAACACCGAAACTTTTCTAAAAATGCATCCCTTTCCTCCCCTTCGTCAGGACAAGGTATAAGATGAAATACATCCACCTTTATACCGTGTACACTAGGATAGTAATTCAATACATCAAATATACATGTAGTATCTACGGCTGAATACCTGCCAAAAACATTTACTTGAGTATATGGTTCAATAAACGGATCTTCATAGGCACGATTAGGCGGTAGATTTGCTGGATTTTTCATAACTTCAACAAATCTCATATAATTCTCATGATCCATCACTATATCAGCATCATCATCCCACGGCAAAAACCCATGATGTCTCACTGCTCCAAGAGCACTTCCACCTATAAGGTAGTATGTAATATTATTTCTTTTGCATATATCATCCAGCTCCTTTACAAGTTGTAGGAGAATCTCCTGAGACTCAAGCATTACTTCTTTAACCTCCCTCATTACGACTAATGAATCTTTATATCTTTCCACGCATCAATAACCTTAAAATCCTCATATGCAGAGACTGAGGAAAAGTAGTCCCTCTTAATGTTTCCATTCAAAGTCACAGCAATATCATTGTCAATATCAATATTCCACTCATCCATAAAATAACTCAAGTATTTTATCTTGTGTGGATTCAATCCCATGTATCTAACAGCAACGATATCTGCAGCAAGAAAATCATCAGAGCAAATCAAAGTTTTTGACATCTTTGAGTTTGGGCAAAACGGTCCTTGACCCTCCCCACCCATGATTCCATCTATCACAGTAAAGCGCTTTTGATGTTCATTTGTAATCAAAGTCTTGTATAGGTCTACTACCATACGCCATATCGTATCATTTCCTGGCCAGGAACCACGGTGAAGTATTCCACTAGCATAAGCTCTATCGTAGCTCTCTTTATCGGGATATTCGTCTCCTCCAGTTTCAGGTGTTCCTATTCTCCAATGTACTAGCTGATTCTTTTTTGTAATGGAACCAACAAGACCCTTTAGATTTAATGTGGCACCAACTTTTTGATGTGTTTTCAACTTAGGTATTGAAATAAACACATCTGCATCATAAATACTCCTTGCCATTGTATATAACTGAGTTTCACCCGTATGAGATGCCACTGTTTCCTCACGTTCATCAAAAACACCTCTAAATAGTTTAGAATCGACATCACAAAGAAGTGACTTCTCCCCTAGATTAATCTCAATCTGCCCGTTAGGATCTCCAAAAGCCTCAACCATTTTGTCTTTTTTTCCATACACATCCAATGACGGACACACCAATGGTCTCAAATCATAAATATGACACGGAACATTATATTTGTTTTCCAACCTCCGAATATTGGTAAATTCCATCAATTCTTCAAAATCTGCATCTATAGACGGATTATCAGCAATAATGATTTCGCCCTTTCCTTCAAGCGCCATTGCCACCCTATCTGCTACAGCTTCTATTACTGCGGGATGTGTAATGACGCAATAAAGGTCATCTACATGATTACATGATTTACGCCATCTAGATGCAACCCAGTTAGGCTTTATGGTTACTCGCATTCCAGGTTTAATAAATGCCCCAAAAGGATTTTCACCGTCCATTCCCAAGCTTATGAGTAGACTGTCTAAAGACTCTGACACCAAATCTGTATTATAGTTTTCACACCTAGCTATTGAAACTTGTTTCATTAAACTTTCTCCTCTATTATATTTAAAAATTTTTCTAATGACCAAACCAGCCATTTCTGGTCTCCTGTCATATTTTGGGTACAATTAGGCCAAAATTCTGATCTTAGCGGTCCCTGCCAGTTAGCCATCCATTCATTCATTGGACGTGGCATTGGAAGTTTTTGTGGCATATCCCATCCTGGATAAAGCCTTTTAAATATCTCCCTTATCAGGTATTTCCCCTCTCCTGCCCGTATACGTTCGAAATCCATGTCACATGCCATATAAGTATTAGCATAAGGACATATCATTTCTATTCCAGCGGTTTCTGCTGGATTATTATAGGTTCCCATCGCCTCTCTAAAAAACTCGTTTCGACAATGCTCATGAGGATCAACATATCCTTTAACATCCGTGTGCTTAATAAATGGTTCTAAAACCATTCTGTAATCTTTTAAAACGTGATAGGGTTTAACATATGAATATCTATCAACATATTCCCCAAACAGCCAAATCCCCTCAACTAATTTACTCATTCCTCCATAATTATTATCCGCACTTTCGCCAAAAATAATACGCTTAAATCCATCATTTTTAGCTTTTGCACATGCTTTATAAATTTGAAATTCTATAGAATGAATCGGAGCACCTTTATGTGTCATCAATAGGGGAGAATAATCAAGAGCATCTTCCCAATATATTTCTATTATTTCATGCTTCAAACCACACTCCTCGGCATATCTAGCAGCCTGTTCAGTTTCATCCTCAACTTTTTTCCCTGGTACTATACACTTAAATGTATATGATTTAGAACCTTTGGGCATAAAACGTGCCATAATTGCCGAATCAATACCACCACTAAGTGCAATAGCTGTTTTCCCATCAGCTGTACTCTCTTCAATTTGTCTTTTTAGAGATTTTTCAAGGTCATCGCTAGTATAAACCATGTCAACATTTTTTCTTCCTCTATACAATCTCGGCGGATAGTTTTTGCTAAATGCTTTTTTTCCGTCATAAATCATTCTGTGCATCAAAAAAGAACTAGCACAATAAGGCACATCAACTATTATATCCGATTCCGTAATAAGCTGCGACATAATCATCCTCCTCCCAATTGAGTGTCCTTAACATCAACTCTTAATGCAGAAAGTGCATCATTTATCTTTGTAGATGACACCCCTTTTGTATATGGGAAGTAAACTATTTTTATCCCAATCTCATCAAATTGTCTTTGATATTCATTCCACTTATCTGTACCATACCAATCATCACCTACAAACAGTATTGAAGCCCCCAACTCCTTACAAGCCTTTAACTTATCCATATCATACTGAGGCACAGCGGCATCCACACATTCAATCGCTCTGACTATTTCTATACGTTCTTCAAATGGAATAAACGCCTCTTTACCCTTATAAGAAACAAGCTCATCAACAGTAACACCAACTACTAACTTATCGCACATTCCTTTTGCATTTTTCAAAAGATTGAGGTGTCCAATGTGAAAAAGATCATATACGCCTGTCGTATATCCAATAACCATCTCTTAAACCTCCTTTAAATATTTATATATGCTTTCACAACACTTTTTATCATGAAAAACGAAAAAATCATCTATACGATTTTTATACATATCTTTCAAACAACAATCATTCTTGATATAATCAATAATGATTTCAACAAGATTTTCCTTGTCTCTAGCAACTTCTCCAAAACCATCCTTTTCAAAATCAAAGTAACCTTTTTTTACTGTATGATTTTTATAGAATTTTTCTTCATCAAATTGGCAGTATACAACGGGTTTGTACAAGTATGAAAAATCAAAAGCCACAGAACTATAATCCGTTACCACAAGCGAGCTTTCAGCAAAAACTTTCCTATAAGATTCCTCATAATCATATACTTTTACATCCTCCGTTTCCGAAAAAACATGGGCATACTTCAGGAAATGTACATGTGGTAAAAACGCAATTGTATATCCATATCGTTTTGCAGCTGATAGCAATTCTACATCGTTAATAAGCGATTTATAAAATGTAAAATACTCAGATGTAAAAAAACTTGATTCATTGACTTTCCAAGCCATTGTATCTGTTTTGTTATCAAATTCCCTTGTAGTTAGCCACTTTCTCCATGTAGGCATTATTGTTATTTGCTTTTTATCATCTGTATATAACCGGTCAAATCTTGGCATACCAGTGAGCCACACGTTCTTTTGCAAATAATGAAACCGTTTCGACGCAATATAATCATATTCTCGTCTTGAGCTTACAATAATTCCATAGAAATTTCTTCCGTATCGTCCCAATATTTGTCCATTTGCGTTATGTGTTACGCCATGTTGAAGAAAAACAAATTTAGGATGTCTTATAATATCCTTAAGAAAATCTTTTGCATCATTATAAGGGTTTACTACGAATTCTTGCATCTGCGATGATATTACAAACTCAGCAATGCAATGAAGCATCCTATGACTCAAAGATAATGGTTCAATTATGCTACCAAATTCTTTTAATGCTTCATGCTCTGTTGATTTATGCTGTAAGCAGAAATATACATCTATCCCACTCATATCAACACTGCTTAGATATCTGAATAGCGCCTCCGCGTTATCATCAGCTCTATCAGGCCTATCCATTAGTAGCCATATCCTTTTAAAGCTGCTCTTATCACTGCCAATATACTTTTCAACAATTTCTTCTGCACTTTCAAAATCACTATCCTTTTGTCTAATACTCTCCATACGATACATCAAGTCCTTATAGATTTCCTCGTCAAATCCATAGTTATATAAATAATAAAAATCTCTGATAATAATTATTTCTTGAATATCTGTTTCAGAATAATCTGCTTGGAGTATTTCTTTTCTAAAATACTGCTCATAAGAACTTATCTCAGTTTTTTTAAATGGCACTACCTTCAAAGAATCTTTATTAGCCTTAAAAAGGACTTCATCAGAATAATAATATCCTCTTTGAGTCCTATATGATATCGGACAAAGCAAATTATGATACCTTAGATTTATAGGGAAAATATAACTATCCGCAATTTTATAACCAAATCTAATATTTCCAAACGATTTATTCTTTTCAATTTTTAATCTAAATCCTATTTCTTTCCTATATACTCGATCAAATTTGCAGGCTGTTTCTATGTCGTTAATTTGATATATATTTATTATGTTTCCATTCAAATCTGCAACAGGCTCTACTTTCTTATCAACAACACTTGATGGTATCCACATGCCTCCTTCTACACAAATATCTCTTTCATCAGCTGTAATAAAATAAATAATTGTACTTAATGCATTCAAATCAATTCTTGTTTCATTTTTTTCGCTCATGCCGCTATCACGCACGCAAAGCATAAAGTCTTTAAAGTAAGAAGTCATATTTAATGATAAAATTCTTTCCTCGCTTACCATTCTTAATATACCAGCTATCTTGTCCCAAATAGCAGAATGGTCTTTTACGCCTTGATTAATTGCTTCACTTTCGTCCAATGCATTGTTTAATGCAGCATGAAAGTAACAAATGATTCCGTTTTGAATCTCAGGAATCAATTCTCGAGAATTGTATTCTTTTTCTATAAACGCTTGTATAAGATCTGTATCACGCTCAAGAACGTCTATTGAAGTTATTCCTTCCTCCGGTATGAATAACGAATCATCTACGTCGATTCGTTCACGTAAATATCTGATGGCAAGAGCTTGTCCATAATCACCTGTAAAAACATCAATACAAAAGTCTGTTTTGGAAAACCATATAAACTTATTCTTAAAAACTAATACTTTTTTACCTAAGCTTGAAATAGAAATAGTTGTGTTTCTTACAATACCCTTGACGTCAACAACATCAATAGAAAATAGGTGGTAGCTTTTAAATACAAAAAAGTTCGAATTAATTTTAAAATCTATTCTTCCCGACTCAAAGGTGTAATCCAATTGAGGCATCAATGCATTTTCTCCTACTACAGTTCTTAGTATTATTTCTTTGACTTTGTCAGTGTCACATATGTGTCCTTGAATAAGAAAAACACCTTTATCATGCATCAAACCGTCTATCCATACAGTATATTTTTTTTCTTTTTTTACCTTTTTTTTATCTATTACCTCTACAGTATCTTTATCGCTAAGTGCTCTGATTTTTCTCAGAATTAACTCAACAACATTTAGTTTTTTCAAAATTTCATACCACCTTACTCTATAATATTATCTATTATTTTTTTACATGATTCTGATATGTCTTTATCAAAGAAAGTATCAATTTTCTTAGAAAAACAAGATTTAAGTCTACATTCTTTTTTAAGATAGTGTTTTAACAAATATATAACCTTAAACTGATATTTACATACCGGTCCAAAACCTTCTTTTATATAGTCAAAATATCCTTTATTATAAGTATGAGTTGCGAAGAATTTTTTCTTGTCAAACTGATAATAAATAATAGGCTTCCTAAGATAAGCAAAATCGAAAGCCACAGAAGAATAATCTGTTATCATCAGATCACTTTCTGCAAAAACATCTTTATAATTGTCATATACAGAATATACTTTCACCCATTCAGGGACACTAAACAGATGCTCAAATTGTCGACTTAAAGGATGTGGCATAAAAGCTATTCTATATCCATATTTTTTAGTAATAAGTTGGAGCATCTTACTATTCAACAAAGAATTAATCTTTTTCAAATATTTGCTATTCTCTATATTATCATTAGCCATCCATCTACTAATTGGTATGTCTTTTTCTTTTTTTAAACTCATTAAGCCCTTTCTCCATGTAGGCATTATTAATATCTGTTTATTTTCGTTATGGTAGAGTCTGTCAAATCTTGGCATTCCTGTAAGCCATACTTGTTCTTCTTTTAGTCCGTAATCATCTCGAAGAAATTCTGTTTTCTCCATGGTGGAACTAACAACTATAGCATGCATGTTGTGTTTATATTTGTGTAACCATTTGCTTTGATCATCTTTCGTAACACCATGCTGTAAGAAAACAACTTTTGAATCATGATATAAATCTCTATAATATTCACAATTTTTTCCAAATGGATTCTCTACGAATCCATTCAACTGTGATGTAAAAACATAATCAGCTAAAAGTAATAACAGTTTATGCTCATCAGAAAAAGCAGGTATTACATTACCAATTTTACTCAATCTCCTATAATCAGGAGAATCAATCGATATTATGAAATAAGCGTCAACATTTTTATAATTATGCTTACACACATACTCAAATAAAACCTCGCCATTGTCATCAGCCTTATCATATCTGTCGAAAAACAACCAAATCATATTTGTTTTTTTTGATTTTTTTTCAAAGTATTCTTTTCGAATATTTATTGAATCTAAAGAGCCTTCTGAATTGATTTTTTTTAATGCATTTCTATATTTTTTTTCACAAAGAACCACATCATCCTTATTAATCAATGGTTTTACCACAACCTTATTTTTACATATCTTTACAATGTATTTTTCAAACTCCTTATATTGATTCTCTATTATATCTGCAACCGGCATAAATCTATAAGAATTAATCTTATTAAACTTGCTCTTTATCCCATTAGTTATAATCTCGAAATCAATACTTATATTTTTGTACTCACTTAAATCAATCTCTATTCTAAAACCCTTACGCAATTCATAACAATCACCATTGAAATACTGATTTAGACCTAAATCAAATGTTTCATACTTTACATAATTACCGTTTATTAAAATCTTATATTCACAATAATCTCTGAAATCATATGGTATGGATGTATTGCCATATATTTCCATAACGTCATTTTTAATATCTAAAAAATGAAGATGTGTTGCCAAATATGACATATTAGCAATATTAGTATTTCCGTAGGTAATCATACAATCATTACCTATATCAGTAAAAACTACCCTATTATTATATTTTTTCGAAAAAATATGAACAATAAGCGGCAAATTTGCCATACCTATACTCTCAATTATTTCTGTGTCATTTTTTTTTGATAAATATGAAATATCAATATTATTCAAATCTGTCACTAATAACATCCCTCTATATCATATGTTTAGATATATCTTATTCTTATAGTTTATTGTTTCTATTGTGACCTGTACTTTATTACTAATATCATTTCTCTTTATATACCATCACAAAACCACCAACATCAAACCTTTCAACTTATGTAATTACGTATATGATTGTTTTTTTAATTTATATGTCGCAATCGGCTTTGTCCATTATACCAATACTATAGTATTTTTTCAATATTATTTTCACACACAAATAAGAGCATAGCTTATCGCCATACTCTCTCACAAAATTCTTTACTACTTTGTACTCTTCTTAGCGTACTGTCACTAAATAAGTCGAGCTATTTATAGTAATCTATCTTCATAATCTGACTTTTCTGGTAGAATTCGTATAATTATTATTCTATCATCTTGTATTCTATAGAAAATCAAATAAGCTTTGTATTTAACATAATAAAAACCCGTAAATAAACCTTTATATATGAATCTTGATCCAGTCTTAGGGTGCTTTTTCTGCTCAGATATTTTTCTTTTTATACCGTTAATATAATTCTCTGCTACAGACAAATCACAAGACAAATTATATACAACATCATATATTTTATATATATCCTGTTCAGCCATCCGAGAATATATAACATTATGCATACATTCTACCTCTTATATATTCATCTATACGTCTTTCCATTTCCTTTTCACTTATCCAACCCTCTTCCGAACTAATTCCTTCATCAAGCTTTTCAAGTATGTTAATAGCTAATTCTTCTTCAAACGAGTCATCTGTTTTTTTGTTAGTTTCAGTATCTAAAAGCTTCACAGCATATGATAGCACTCTATTTTCCATTTTAATACGCCGATATTCCTCCTCACTTATTACCACCACATTCTCATTCCTTGGTCTTGATACAACAACCGGCTCACCTTGGTAAGCGATATTGAAATATTTCTTCTGTTCTTTACGAATCTCAACTGGCTTAGTAACTACCATAAGAGCACCTCCTAATAAACATGTATCTAAATATGTATTTATTTATGTACATATTATATCATATGACTATCTC
>AUXO013853763.1_pt1 | contig 12027 bp, 13 predicted proteins | sample 768731 | NCBI WGS metagenome assembly AUXO01 (sample SAMN02715735, study PRJNA202380) | gut metagenome | biome: sheep rumen | host: Ovis aries | place: New Zealand: Palmerston North | reverse complement strand
TGAACAGCAATGTTCCGATACCCATATTTTTCTAAGGATTCAAAAATATTGTGTTCATGAGCATATTTCCACATTGCGCACTTATCGTCATCAGCCAATTCATTATTGCGTGAACATACACCATTATGATCGTAATAGTTATACATAGTAACAGGACTACCGTCCATTTTAGTAGTAATGTAATAACCTTCACAAGATTTAAATTCGTCAATAAGTCTCGGATAAGATTGCACACGAAGTTCGTCTGTCTTAGGGACTCCAATGGAAGTGGGAAAGTCACTAATCACGGTTCCAGCAGCACTTGTATATTCTTCAATTTCCCACTTCTTAACTCCAAGAATATCAGTAACGTCATCACCAAGGAAATAATCACCTTCAGGCAGAATAGACATTGGCATAACCAATCCCTGAGAAATCTCGCCACGAAGCTTAACCGTTTTAAGTCTGAATCCCTCACCCATTAAATCGGTCTTTTTATAACTGCTATTCCGAAGGAATTCAAATTTCTCTTCTACAGGCAGAAAACTATCTACTTCAAAATATACACACCAATCACCAACATGAAATTGTCCCTTCTGACAAACAACTTGCCATCCCAATACATGAACGAGTTCAATTCTATCAGCATCTTTAATAGGCGTTACATCATGTACATACTGAATTGAGGCCAGCTTTCTTTTCGTACCCATCTTTTCTCCTTAATTTTCTTTGCTCTTCTGAATTGCCTTTGCAATAATATCAATCTGCTCCTGATTCTGCTGTTCTTTACGCTTCTCTCTACGTTTTTTATTTTTAGCTTTTCTACGAGCAATAATAGCTTTACGCTCTTCTTCTTCGGCTTTCTTTTTATCTTCTTCTTTTAGCCAATTATTGTAAGCTTTAATGGCACGATCAAATTCTTTATTTGACTTATTAAATCTATGAATATATGCCTGTGCAATATATTCAATCCCTTCTATAGAATAATCCAAATTATAGTGCTTATTATTATATTTTGCCCACGCAAGAGCAAGTGCATATTTTAAATCAAATACATCAGGCTCTTTACATACCTGCTTATAAATATGTGGTGTACCATCATAAATAGTGATTTCCACAACTCTGTTAGGAACAAGCACATTAATATTTGCAATAAAAGGCTCTGTACGAAGTGCGAGTGGTGAAAAATCCTTCGGCAAAGTATTCATTATGTTTTTATCGACACCTTTATGTTCTGTTTTATGTTCTGTTTTATATTCTGTATATTCTGGCGGTTTTATTGCAAATGTACAACATTTATCAGAATAAAAATATCGATTGGGTTCTGCATCTTTGGGTTCTGCATCTTGCGCTACAATAGATTTTATCCAGCCAGAACCAGTAAGTGTTCCTATTGTAGCTGTGGTGGTTGTTAAAGGTGTAATATTAAATTCATTGTTCGGATTAATTGTATTAGTAGTGAAATTGCCAATATTTGAATATGCGTTAGTAATTGAAGATTCCATATCCTTACCTCTCTTTTCTACAAAATTCTTTAAACCATTCAAGCATTCTATCTTCTTCTGTATAAAATCCATCTACTTTATATGTCTGCGCTATCCATCCTAAAAAGTTCATTACCAATTGGCTCCAACGCCAATCAGGGAAACACTCCATATGTAGTTTTTTCATTTCATCATAAAAATTATCTAATCTATTTGGATCTCTCATTTTTTATACTCCTGTTATGTTCATTGAACTCATCATTTTTAAGATGTTTATGTTTTGACGAATATTGTCAAACAATCTATTAATATCACCCTTATCCACTTCATCAGGAAAACTAATTCTGATTGTTCTAGCAGCTTCTTCATCGCTCAAACCAATAGCTTTTAGTACATGACTGGGTTCAGAATTATACGAATTACAAGCAGAACCTGCGGATACATACTCGCCCTGATCATGAAGCAACCCAATTAACTGTTGACCATCAATTGGTTCTTTAATTGTAAGACTTAAAATATTATAAAGCCTCTGTGTAGGATGACCGTTTACAGTTGCAAAATCTTGACAATGTTCTACAGCGTATTCATATACTTCTTTGAAATAATTCTGTTTTGAATAATCAATTAATTCAACTGCTTTAGCCAAACCCATAATATAAGGTACATTTTCTGTACCACCACGCATATTTCGTTCTTGTGAACCATATATTAGTGGACTTAGGTATTCCTGCGAATCTTCTTTTATATATATAAATCCAATTCCTTTTGGCGCTCCAATTTTATGGCCTGAAACGGACAAAGAGTCAACGCCTAATTCCTTTACATCTATCGGAATTTTTCCATACGCTTGAACAGCATCTGTATGGAAAAAAATCTGTCTATCATGTGCATACTTTACCAATGTTTTAATATCTTGAACTGTACCAATTTCATTATTTGCCATAATTACGGCAATAATAGCAGAATCTAGGTATACATCATCTAACCAACTAGCATATGAAATAACACCAAATTGATCATTGTATAATGTTTTACTAGAATCTCTTACGCCCACGTCAATCGAATGATGTTCCAAACATGATGTTGCAACCATAACATCATAATCGTTAGAAACTACCCATGAATTCCCTTCACTACCACCAGAGGTAAAAAAGATCTCCTCTGGTTTTGCATTAATACTTTTTGCAATTATTTCTCTGGCCCTTTCAACGTCTCTACGAATTTCTCTGGCAGGTTCATAGATTGCTGAAGGGTTATACCACTTATCTGTAAAATAAGGCATCATAGCCTTTAATACTTCAGGCTTCACAGGTGTGGTTGCCGCTGTATCCCAATACATATCTTCTCTCCTTATACAATTTCTTCTTCTTCACGAATACGCTTCTTAGAATTACGGATATCACCTTGTCTAGTTTCTTTTTTCAAGCGTTCATGAAAAGTTTTTAACTGATAATCTAATTTAGCCATTGTGCTTGTCCACTTTGCATAGTCTGTATCTCTACCGGGGTGCTTCTTACTCATTTTGTTCCTCCTAAAAAATAATTTTTCTCTTTTCTATAACCTTGTTATTTGGATCCCAAACTTTATTTACATCAAATGTTTTATTTGAAGGTGTCCATTTACTGTAATAATCACATAGGGTTTTGAATTCATGAGCATTTGGATTATTATTACAGAAATTACAATAATAACAAAGGGGAGTGGGATTGGGACTCCAAAAACCAGACTTCTTGTTATCATCAATCTTATCAAAAATGTTAGTAAGTTTTTTAATAAGTCGTTTTTCCCAACCCTTTGTCAGTGCCAACTGACTATCATCTATACAAATAAAACGATATAAACTTTCAATAGGTAATCGTCCAAATTCATTTAGAATTGCAAGAGCATATATTCCAAACTGTAAAGATGTTGCCAATTTTGAAGCATCATATGGTTTCTTAGATGTTTTATAATCAACGGTTCTATATACAATCCCATTTTTACAATCAATCCTATCTATAAAACCATGTATAATTGCTCGATCATCCCAAACAAATTCAAAAGGCTTCTCAAAAGCTATTGGTTCCCATCCGTCATCCTGCTCCATTTCTTCTTGCATCACATCATGGAATCTTTCAACCTTCCAATCATAAGTATGTCCTTCAGAATCTGGAACACTCCACGTTTCCCAATATTTGGCTTTAAGGTCATTTAATCCCAACAAATCGTTTTTTGTTTTTTCTGTAATTTCATGAAATCCATACTGTTCAAGGTCATAAAGTTTTTCATAATTTACAGCAGTGTGGGTTAACATCAATCCTTTGTTTTCAAGAACTAAATGAAATAATGATCCCAATTCAAGTGCCAAACTTGTATCAGAACTATAATGTTGATCTTGATACTTAAATTGATAAGCCATTGGACAATTTAAGTATTGCTCTAATTTTGAATAAGAAAAAGTTTCTAAATTCTTCTTATCCTTTTCAGTTACATTTCTTATATACGGTCTTAACAAATCTTCATTCATTCTTTTTCATTCCAATCTTCTTTATATCTTCTAATGTGATAACGTACTTCTCTTCCATTAATTCAAGAAGTATTTCTTTACCACGATCTGTAGGGCTATCTTTAAATCCCAATCTATCTTTTTTATCTGCTACTATGCAGACCTTTACATAAGGAACCAAAGGTGCGACTTTCTTTAATTGCTTTTGCCACCAGACTTCAGCTTCAAAAGAATCTGCTTCATGATAATCACGATCTGGAGCATAAATTACTTCGCTAACCTTAAGTTCTTCTAATATAATTTTTATTTGTGTTAATGTTATCGCTGACCCACATGTTGCCACTGTAAAACTATCTTCACCAAAATAACTATAGCTTTGTAAGACAGATTTTTCTGCTTCAACGAGCATAATCTTTTTCTTTCGTAAGATAGCGTCTTTTACAACATGTAAACCATAAAGATTACTGCCAAGAGGATGAGATAATGTTTGCCCATTGATCTGAAGCGGAACATACTTACCAATAGCTTCAATATCTGCCTTATCTAAATACCTGCCCCGCACTCCAATAAGTCGATTATTACTATCAAAATGAGGAATCGTAATTTGATTAGCCAAACCATAATATCCAATATCGAATCTACCTAATGCTTCTCGGCTAATATGATCATTAAGCCATTCCTCATGAGGAATATAACAAAAAATGTCTAAGACATTTTCATTAACCTCTGATAATGTTGGAACACTTTTTCTACGTTTTTGTGCAGAACGTATTCTATCTATCCAACTAAAATCTTCAACTTTAACTTCATCCTGCTTAGATGTTGTAGCATATTCAAGTTTCCCAGTTACTTGTGCTATCCACCTTAAAGCTTTATACCATGTATACGTCTTGCCCTGTTGACGCATAGCTCGAATAACTAATTCAACAATATCATAGCTATCTGAGCAGGTATAACAATGGAACATTCCATGCCGCCGATTTTCATATTCAATACCGGGTTTATGGTAATAAATAAGTTTGTATGGTGAATCTCCACCATGACAAATACAAGTACTAAAGCATGGATTACCCGCATTATCAATTTTATATTCAGGACTTCCCAGTAGTCCACAAATTTTAATAACATCATCTATAGTAAGCGAATCTAATATGTAATTTTTATCTAAATATTGCATACGACTCACCTACCTAAAATATTAATTTGTTATCTTCGTCAAATGGCAACTCGGGTTTTTCGTTCGTATCTTCATGGCTTTCTTCTAGTAAATCAGGATCGGTTTCAGCAATATTAATTCCCACACTATTTTCTTTTACAATTGTATCGACTCTTTCAATCTGTGTGAGATCCATTGGCTGAAGTTCGAAATCAAAATCAGTAACAAAACAATCCTGAATTCTCATAGTGCCTAAATCAATATGGCTTAAAACAATGATACGAGATAGCTTACCTTGACGAACCTTATAACACCACTGCAACAAATTAATTTCAGGACATCCAATCTTATGTTTGGTAATTGCTTCTATTTTTTTCTTCTCAGCAGCGTTGGGTCTTGATGAAATAATACCAATATCTATTTTATTAGCAATAGCTTTGGAACCTTGCAAAACTGTATGGTCTTTATATCTAGCATCTATTGAATCAGCAGACAACTGAGTACCTGAAATAATAGCTATGTCTAATCTTTCAGCTAACGCTTTCATTCTAGTTGAAAAGATTAATAAGATCTGCCATTCCTGTAAACGCATACTTGACTTTTGATTTACTTCACTCGAAAGTCTCATGCTGTTTTGAAGGTAGTCGAAGATAAAAATCTCAACCTGATAAGTTAATACATACCGTTTAGCAATATTCTCAATATCTGTAATACTGTAATCATCACAATATATAAGATATAAAGGGCTTTCTGCAATATATCTGGCAGCTTCATGAACTCGTTCAAGTTCACCATCTTTATATTCACCCTCAAGAATATGCTCTTCGTTTACGCCTGAGACAGCGGCTAATACAATAGTCTGAAATTCTCTTAAACTACCTTCTGTACCTATGTATAAAGTAGGTACATTGTGTCCAGTATGAATAAACTTCTTTTCTTTTTGATCCCATGTATAGGGCACAGCAAAATTGCAAGCATCCATGAGAAATTGTCTTGATTTGCCCACACCCGTACTTGCTGACCGTAAATAAAATTTACCTCTTCTAGCACCTCGACATATGGCATTCAAAAAAGGACTTGTAAAACCATATCCCCAATCTGGCGTATCCAATAACTCATCGATCAAACTATCCATACCATCACCTGCCTGAATACTTTCTGAAAGCATTTCAGAACAATAATCCATTTTAGGTGATATCACGAATTCATTTTCGACAATATCGACAATATCCTTTTCAGAATAATTATCAAATTTTTGTTTTTCTTGCTCTATTGTTTTTTCATCTACCGCCGCCCAATCATAAATCAATTTTCGAGTATCTAACCCCTTTGACTCATAATATCGCAGTAGTGATAACTTCTTCATTATGTGATAGAAGTAATCATAGTTTTCAAGACTGGCAATTTCTCTGGCATTGACCAAATACTCTAATCCATGATTATCCTGAAAAATTCTATATTGATCTTTATAATGGCTAAGATAAGAATCAATAGCAAATTCATCCAAATTCGTACACCCTTGTACATAAAGGTTGTACATTGCCACATAAAGTAATTCATAAAATGGTTCACTCTTAAAATCTTGTCTACTAAGAGGATGATCCATGTCATCTATCAGAGAAGGATCTTGTTGAATGCATCCTAATACATTCAAGAAAGCCCTCTTATCAACAAGTCCTTCATAAGTCATTGGTTACTACTCTCCTTTATTTAATACTCTCTCGCTCTTTCCCAGTAGAGTAAAGAGTTTGAATTGAATTTAAATTATCATACATATAATCAGGAACAGCAATCTCATTCTTATGAGTAATCACAACTTTAAATTCTCGATCAAATGAATCTTTTCTTAATCTCTCTAAGAAATTATAATCCATTTGTCCATATCTAATTGTTCCCTGAAATTCATTAGGAATATTTGTTTCATCATAAAGCCCTATACTTAATTGCTTATCTTCTTTAAAATTAGGATCAATACCATGCCTTGTCAAATAAGTTCTTGTAACATAATAAGGTTCTGTATAAAAACCAAGTTTTTGTTCAAGCACTCGGACATTATCGAGTCCTGTGTTTGATGGAGTAGTATGGACGTTATCAGGATCGTCATTTAATAACAACCCTTGACCGTTTTCAAAAATCACTTCATCGTATTTTTTAATGATCTCTGCATCGCACCACATAGTATGATTTAACATAAAATAGCAATCTTGAAGATATTTTTCAATAATAGCATCATTCTCTGTATAAAGGATTTTACTCCAGTTTAAAATAACTTGATTGGATATTTCTTGATTTTCTTTATATCGTTTAAAATTATAATCAAAATAATTCTTTCTAATTTTAATCCAATCACAAAACGACTTAATATCACCCCATGTGCAAACAGAAAAATCATTATATAATTTTACTGTTTGCCAAATACCCATGCCACAACTACCGTGTCGCTTTTCACCACGACTTTCTTCTAGCATTTGATTTAAATACATCTCATACGGAGTGGTAATGCGACATTTTTTATCAATATAAACGTGAGAATAAAATCCCATTTTATTTAATTCTTTATATTCCTGTACAAAAACCATAGGGTTTATAATAAAGAATTCTGAAAGATAAGTATCTGCACCTATAAAAGTACCAGACCCAAAATGACGAAAAGCATGTTTGATACCTTCAACTAAGGAGACGGTATGAGAGCGTTGTGGGCCACCATTATTTAAAACTACTAATGTCTTATAACCTTTTTGAATTGCTTGATTAGCAAGATAATCTGTAACTAACCCTTTTCCTTCGTCACCCGCATTCATCCCTACTACAACCTTTGATCTCACATCTATTCCCATATCGTCTCCTTTATTAAATCACCAACTAATTTCACCTTGATTAATTACTGCCGAAGTGGAGGAAGTCCCATTATAATGATTAATAATTAAATCAATAATTATTTTAGCAAGATCATCTATTTCCTCACAACAAACAACATTCTGATCGCCAATTATCTTCGCAAAAGTAGGTTTAATATTTTTATAATCATATATGCTTTCCTTATGATGGTTTACATGAATATGAAATACATCATATTTTTCCGACACTTCTCTATAAAGGTCTTTCGTATCAATGTCATTCTGCAAATCATCTCCAATTTTCGCAGCCAATGTTTCTTTTGGAAGATAGGGATTTAATTGTTCATCGCCAATTGTAATAATAATTCCTTTTTGCCCACGCTTCCAACAATCAAGTTTAGTGTGTCTAGCTCCCATATACCATGCTACAGTATAGGATTCATATGAATTGCCTCCACCACCAAATTCAAAATACACTTTGTCCATTTGCTCTGCGATTCTAATATCGGATTCAAACTGACTAATCTGAGTAGGATATCTGTCATAAGCAAGATCACCAATTCCCATGATACAAAATTCGACATCTATCAATTCCTTATACAAAGATTCCATAATAATATTCAACTTTTTAGCTGCCTCAACCGCTGCATCGCCCATGCTACCAGTTACATCAAGCGCAATAATTACAGGCTTTGTTTCAGGATGCTCTTCTGTATCAAGGCATTCTCTCATTACTTGATAAGGGACCAAAGATTTATTAATTGATACCTGTTTGTAAATATCTTGAGTAGAATTTACACCCACAATAGAACCAAGACTGTCAACTGTGGCTCCTGATTTTGTGCTTGTTGTGTAATTTATAAAGCTACTCCTCGTCCAAGATCCACTACCCATTATTCCATCTCCTTGTCTTCTGATTCATCCTCTTCAGTTTCGTCCATACCTAGATCGAAATTCACATCTTCCAAATTAAACATACCATCAAATATATTACTGACATTCCCACCACTAAGCATCATTAAAGGAAGCATCCATCCCAGACTATCCGTCATGCCATTGGATGCATTACTACCTTTCACCATCTGTGACATTAACATATATTTCATAATGTTATTAACGCCACCTTTTTTAGAAAAATTATTGCCAAATAAGCTAACAATTTTTCCATAAAAATAGGTCGATCCCATAAACACATGACGTTCAGGAAGTACGTTCTCAATAGTACTGTCTTCATAATTGATAACTGTAATCTTTGTTTTATCAATATTGATTACACAACGAGGTGTCCCATTTACAAGAATAATATCTCCTTTTTCTACTTTACTGGTTGGAATTAAAAAGAAGAAATCTTCACCAATATCAAATACAAAGTTACTCTGATTAGTAAGCCTACCAGTTTTTACATTATAAGATTTATAACCATTACTTGTCTTAATAGCAATTTTCCCATTCATAGTCATACGGCACATACCGGGAGCAATTTTTCCAAACATTCCATTAAACATATTTGTCATATTCATATCCTTATTCTCCTTTTTTAATAACAAGGGTTATAATCATCATAATTAAATCTTTCTTCACCATCTATATAATCATAAATGCCTGTCTCTAAACTCTGATGAAGTTCATCTGCCATATGTTCAATATCTTCAATACTTTTAGGTTCCAGTGATTCAATAAAATCTGCAATAAATATTTCAAAATCAATAATATTTTTATATGGAATCATTTTACCTCTCCTATACTTGCGATATCTAATTCTTTTATTTTTCGTTTCTGTGGTTTTATCTGAATAATTTTCTTAGGGTAGTATTTAGACCAATTAATTTTCTTGTTATTATCTTCAATATTCTTTAATTCTTGATTAAATTGTTCTGCTTCAGAATAATAATAGGGAATGATACCAACAACGTCACCTTTTAATTCTTTTTGCAGAATTTCGTTAAGATAAACCAGTGTCTGATACATTCCCTCAAAAGTAAAATTATAATGATCTATATACCTTTCTGAAACAGCTAATTGCTTTACAGACAGTTCTTCCTCTGGAATTAATGTTTTAAGATACGCATAATATTTTTTCTTTTTTGCGTACTCTTCTTCACTCATTCCGTCTTTAAGAAGCGCCTGTGGCTTTTGTTTTTTAACCGCTCCAGTTTTCTTCTTACCCTCCGCTTTAACAGCTAAAGTCGCCTTCTTTTGTTGATTAATTTCCTTCATGGCTGCATCAAAACAATGTTGATGAGCATATTTACCTTTATACGGCACACTAGACTCTGCAGGGGAGATATTCTCCCCGCAGAGTACGCATTTTCTTGGACGCATAATTACAATAATCCTTGTAATTCATTCAGAATAACTTCTACAGCTTCCTGCTGTTTAGGGGTACAATTTGAAACTAAAGCGCCTTTACCAAGAACTGCTTCAACTACTTCCGTAAGCTTTTCTTTAGAACCGTATTTCTCAACAATCTTCATGCCAGTTTCCTGAACTTCTGTCATAAGATCATCAAAATCCCGCTTTTCAGTTTCAAACATAGCGTCTCGTTCTTCTTTACTTACTGCCTTAATACCATCGGCTTTTTCCTGACGATCAATTGCATTATAGTAAGCCTGAATTAGATTATCTGCTGTAAAATCTTCAATCACAGGATCGAAGTATTCATTTCTTGTTCTAGCAAAATACTCATCAGTTCCTGCAAGCATTAAAGAAGAATGAATAGGTTTCCCAGTATCGGGATCTACACCATTACCTTTTACATATCCAATCACATCACTGTGATTAAGGATGATAGGAAGCATTCTCTTTCTATCCCCAACAGGGAAGAATCTACCATCTTCATCTGCAATAGCGTGTAAGATAAAAATCACATAAAAACCGCTACCAATAATCTTAAGCATTGCAGACTCCCATTCAGCCTTTAAGTCACCCCAAAGGCCATAGCCACCATTGCCCTCTTTAATTTTATTAACACCTTCACTATTTGCTACATACTTCTCGCAATAAGAATAAAGGACTTCAACTTCATCTAAGATAAAGCCTTTATACTTCTTGTGCAGAGCGTCATAATTCTTAGGGTCTGAAACCGTTTTAACAAACTTCAAAAAATCACCCCAAGATTTAATAGACGTAAAAGCTACATTGTTCAGTCCACTTAATCCTGATTTACCAAAAGCCAAATATAAAGGATCTGGCATATCAACGGCTACGGGTGTCTTACCTAAACCGCCCAATCCGTACCAACAAGCAATGAAATTATCAAGTGATCTCGTTACTCTAGATACCTTGGCGTTTAAAATATCATCAAGCGAAAAGGCTGCAACTTTTTTAGTTTCTTCTACCAGTTCTTCAATTCCTACATTTTCGTTTTCTTGTTTCTCTTTTGCTTTAGTAGCCATATTCTATTTCACCTCGCTTCTATTCACTTTTAGATTAAAATCCCAGATCAAGAGTTCTTCCACGACTAGCGCCACTAGGTTTTGCAGTTTTCTTCGCAGTAGCATTAGCCTGTTCTTTCTGGCTCTCAATGCGATTTTTTCTTTCCTGAATACAAGCTTTGATTACTTCAGCGTCATAAGGCTTTTCAGGCGTTACACCTTCTTCATAAGGTTCACTGGCACCAGTAATAATAAGTTCATTCTTGTAACTAGTTCTGGTTTCAACCTTCGGCTTACCAATAGCTACAGGAATTTCAATAGTCTTAACAACACGATTGTTTACAACATCACCGAAAAATCTTACAGTCTGTCCTGCTTCAAATGTAGATTCAACAGCATCCGCAACCTCTGTATCTGCAACCAGAGTAAGAGGCTCAATACCATTCTCATACATAGGAACCCAACCCTTAACCAAAATTCTTCCAGTTTCTTCACCATCAGTGGTCATTTCTGGAGTCATCTGAGAGATAAACATTTCTACATCAAATGTCGCATGATAATTGGCATCTGCAGGATTGGCAATTCTATTAAAGAAATTAGACTTATACGATACAATATCATTTCCGCTCTGTACGCTATGATACAAATTCAGATCACCAATGGTACGAACAATATCTGCATCAGCTTCACCAACGGCAGCAATTGACTTATA
>AUXO011694110.1_pt1 | contig 12027 bp, 24 predicted proteins | sample 768731 | NCBI WGS metagenome assembly AUXO01 (sample SAMN02715735, study PRJNA202380) | gut metagenome | biome: sheep rumen | host: Ovis aries | place: New Zealand: Palmerston North | reverse complement strand
GTTCGTGGTTCTGTTATGAACCCTAACGATCACCCACATGGTGGTGGTGAAGGAAGAGCTCCAGTTGGTAGAAGTGGACCAATGACACCTTGGGGTAAACCTGCTCTTGGATATAAGACAAGAAAGAATAAGAAACAGTCAGGTAAATATATCGTGACTCGTCGTAAGAAATAAAGAAAGGAAGATTAAGTTATGGCTAGAAGTATAAAAAAAGGACCTTACGTTTTTGATAGATTATTAAAAAGAGTAAGAGCATTAAATGAATCTGGTAAGAAAGAAGTTATTAAAACATGGTCACGTCGTTCAACAATCTTTCCTGAATTTATTGGTCATACATTTGCAGTACATAACGGAAAAGAATTTATTCCTGTATATGTAACTGAAGATATGGTTGGACATAAATTAGGAGAGTTTTCTCCTACTAGAAAGTTTGGCGGACACGGTTCTGACAAAACTAAATAATTTTCTAAAAGGAGGAAAAAATGGAAAGAACTGAAGCTAAGGCTATAGCAAAAACAGTTAGAATTTCCCCTAGAAAAACAAGACTTGTTATTGATTTAATAAGAGGTAAGAGCGTTGATGAAGCAAGAGCTATTCTTGCTAACCAACCTCAAAGGGCATCTAGAGTAATTTCTAAAGTACTTGAGTCTGCTATAGCAAATGCTGTAAATAACTTTAACATGAATGAAGAAAATCTTTATGTTAAAACATGTTTCGTAGATGAAGCATTAGTAATAAAAAGAATTAAATTTGATTCAAGAGGTCGTACAGGAAGAAACGATCACAAAACAAGTCACATTACTGTAATTGTGGCAGAAAAATAAGATAGGAGGACATTTAGTGGGACAAAAAGTTAGTCCAGTTGGACTTAGAGTAGGTATCAATAAAGACTGGGAATCTAAGTGGTATGCTAAAAATGACTTTTCTAAATACTTAAATAATGATTATAAAATTAGAGAGTTTTTAAATAAGAAATATAAAAATGCATCAATCTCTAAAATTCTTATCGAAAGAAACCCTAAGAGATGTGAAGTATTTATCTATGCTGCTAAACCTGGTTTAATTATTGGACAAAGCGGTGTTGAAATCGAAAACGTTAAAAAAGAAGTATCTAAGCTAGTAAAAGAAGAAGTTCAAATATCTGTTGTTGAAGTAAAGAACCCAGATATGGACGCTCAAATAGTAGCAGATACTATTGCTCACAACATCGAAAACAGAGTTTCATTTAGAGTAGCACAAAAGAAAGCTATTCGTAATACAATGAAAGCTGGAGCAAAAGGAATTAAAACTTTAGTTTCAGGAAGACTTGGTGGTGCTGATATCGCTCGTGGTGAAGGATATTCAGAAGGAACAACCCCACTTCACACTTTAAGAGCAGATATCGATTACGCTACTAGCGAAGCTGATACAACTTATGGTAAAATCGGTGTTAAAGTATGGATCTATAAAGGGGAAATCTTGGGTAGTAAGGGAGGTAATTCTCATGTTGATGCCAAAAAGAACTAAACATAGAAAAACTTTCCGTAGAAGATACGAAGGAAAAGCAAAAGGAAATACTACTCTTCATTTTGGAGAATACGGTTTAATGGCTAAAGAGGGAGCTTGGATTACAACAAACCAAATCGAAGCAGCCAGAATAGCTATGACAAGATATATGAAGAGAGGTGGTAAAGTTTGGATTAATATATTCCCAGATTTATCACTAACTAAAAAGCCTCTAGAAACAAGACAAGGTAAAGGTAAAGGAAATCCTGAAGTTTGGGTTGCCGTTGTTAAAGAGGGAAAAATTATGTTTGAAATAGGTGGTGTAGATGAAGCTACAGCTAGAGAAGCATTAAGATTAGCATCACACAAACTACCTATCAAATGTAAATTTGTAAAGAAAGAAGAAAGTGGTGAAATAAATGAAGACTAATGAACTTAGAAAATTAACCACAGAAGAACTTGCTGAGAAAGCACGCGTTAATAAAGAAGAACTTTTCAATTTAAGAATGCAAAAAGCTACTGGTATGCTAGAAAAACCTTCTAGAATCCATGAACTTAGAAAAGAAGTAGCAAGAATTAATACAATTCTTAATGAGAGAAGAGAAGGGTAAGTGAGAATATGAAAGAAAAGAAAGAACTAATTGGAACAGTAGTTTCTGATAAAGCTGATAAAACAATTACTGTTAAAGTTGAAACTTATAAGAAACATCCATTATATGGTAAAAGAGTAAAATATTCAAAGAAATATGCTGCTCATGATGAAAACAATACTGCTCATGTTGGTGATAAGGTTCGCTTAGCCCAAACTAGACCACTATCAAAAACGAAAAGATATGAATTAGTAGAAGTAATAGAGAAAGCTGTTATTCTATAACTCTTCTAAGATAAGGAGGAAAATAATATGGTACAACAAGAAACTAGATTAAAAGTTGCTGATAACTGTGGAGCTCGTGAAGTATTAGTAATAAGAGTTCTTGGTGGAAGCAAAGTTAAAACGGGTAATATTGGAGATATCGTTGTTGCTACAGTTAAAAAAGCTACTCCTAATGGTACTATCGGTAAAGGTAAAGTAGTAAAAGCCGTTATCGTAAGAACAAAAAGAGGAGTTAGAAGAGACGACGGAAGCTATATTAGATTCGATGATAATGCATGTGTTATCATTAAAGATGATAAGAGTCCAGTAGGTACACGTATTTTAGGTCCAGTAGCACGTGAACTTAGAGATAAAGATTTTACAAAGATTGTAAGTTTAGCTAAAGATGTGCTATAGGATGTAAGGAGGAAATATGAGAAAGCTAAAAACAGGTGACAAAGTCGTAGTTGTTTCTGGTTCTAATAAAGGTAAAGAAGGAAAAATCCTTAAAGTATTAGATGAAAAAGTACTTGTTGAAGGCGTAAATATTGTTAAAAAACATTTAAAACCTAAAAACAATAACGGAAATGGTGAAATAGTAGAAACTGAAGCACCTATTCATAAATCTAATGTTATGCTAGTAGATCCTAAGACAAAGAAACCTACGAAAGTAAGAATCGAAACAGATAATAAAGGAAAAAAAGTTAGAATATCAAAAAAATCTAATGAAAAAATAGATTAATTTGGAAGGAGGGCGTAGTTAAATGAACCGCCTAAGAGAAAAATATGTAAAAGAAGTTGTTCCAAGTTTAACAGAAAAATATAACTATAAGACACCTATGCTTGTTCCAAAATTAGAAAAAATAGTTGTTAATATGGGAGTTGGAGATGCTACTGTTAACTCTAAGAATTTAGAGAATGCTGTTAAAGAATTAGAAAAAATAACAGGATTAAAAGCCGTAGAAACAACTGCTAAAAAATCAATAGCTTCATTTAAAATAAGAGAAGGACACAAAATTGGATGTAAAGTAACTTTAAGAGGAGAAAGAATGTATAACTTCTTAGATAAGTTAATCAGTATTTCACTACCTCGTGTAAGAGACTTTAGAGGTCTATCTCCAAAAAGTTTTGATGGAAGAGGAAATTACACAATTGGTATTAAAGAACAAATAATTTTCCCTGAAATCAATTTTGATGAAGTTGAAAAAGTTAGAGGAATGGACGTAGTATTAGTAACTACTGCTAAAACTAACGAAGAAGCATTTGATTTATTAAAAGAACTTGGAGTTCCTTTTAGGAAATAAGGAGATAAAAAAATGGCAAAAAAATCAATGATCGTAAAATCAGAAAGAGAACCTAAATTTAAGGTTAGAAAATACACTAGATGCACAATTTGCGGAAGACCTCATGCAGTTCTTAAAAAATATGGAATTTGCCGTATTTGCTTTAGAGAACTTGCATATAAAGGTCAAATACCTGGTGTAAAAAAATCAAGTTGGTAATTTAATCTTTTGTATGGTAGTATGGTTATGGAAATAGTTATTTCAGACGATATAATAAATGATACAAAGTCCAAGCTTTTACCATTACAAGAGCAGTTATTAGATTTAAAGAAAAATATAGGAAGTATGTACTTTGAACCTAGGAATATTACGAAAATCTTAGTTGACTTTTTGAATAGAAAATATGAAGGAACATATGTGTTCAACTTAATAACTCATGGTAATTCCTATGAAGGAGTTTCTGTAGAATATTATATTTTAAAAAAAGGCGATAGTGATTTTTGGTGTGTATTTAAAACTCCAGAACTTTTTGACAATTATGATAATCTCGTTGGATTTGATCATATTTTGTCTAAATTTAATAATATGGATTCATTTATAAGATACTTAGCGCATACTACATATTTGTTGGACTACGAAGAGTGTGTGTGGAATTCGCATCGTGTTCGTATATATAATTGCAGTTTTGCCGATTCTGATGAATATCAAGAAGTAAATGCCTTTATTGAATATTTATCTATTCGTCAGTTTCAAAACAATGGAAAAAGATTGGATTATTATGAAATGCAAAAAGCATTAAATGATTTTTTAGAATTAGAAAAAGATAAACCAAAACAAAGGATTAAAGAAAATAAATAATCGGTGGCTGCACAGGTCGTCGTTACTTTGAGTACAATAAGTACAATAAGAAATCTTATTTATTTGTTTTATAGTTAATTATAAACCAAATAGAAAAGGATATGCCAATGGCAAGAAAATCATGCCAAATATAAATTACTTACTAGACAAAACATAGTTAAGATAAAAGAAGGAGGGATTTAAGATGACAGATCCAATCGCAGATATGCTTACAAGAATACGTAATGCTAATCAAAATAGAGCAGCATCTGTTGAAGTTCCAGTATCTAATGTTAAGTTAGAAATAGCTAGAATTTTAAAAGATGAAGGTTTTATTGAAGATTATGAAGTTACGGGTGAAGGCGCAAAAAAGACTATGACATTAACACTTAAATATAAAAATAAAGAAAGAGTAATTACTGGACTTAAGAGAATTTCAAAACCAGGACTTAGAGTATATTCTAAAGCTGAAGAATTACCTACAGTATTAAATGGTTTAGGAATTGCTATTATATCTACATCTAAAGGAATTATGACTGATAAAGAAGCTAGAAATAATTCATTAGGTGGAGAAGTAATTGCTTATGTATGGTAATAGATAATGAGTCGTATTGGTAAAAGAGTATTATCTATACCTGAGAATGTTAATGTTAATGTCGAAGGAAATATTGTAACTGTTAAAGGGCCTAAAGGAGAACTTACTTTAGAGACAGTTAAGAATATCAAAGTAACAGTTGAAGAAAATACTGTTAAAGTAGAGCCTTTAAAAGATGATAAATTTACTCATGCTATGCATGGAACTACTAATGCTAATATCAAAAATATGATTGAAGGTGTTAGTAATGGTTATAAGAAGAGTTTAGAGATTGTTGGTGTAGGTTATAAGTTTAATGTTAGTGGTAACAAACTTACTATATCAGCAGGATACTCTCACCCAGTAGTAATGGAAGTACCTAATGGTCTTACAGTAAAGGGTGTAAGTAATACTGAAATAGATATTGAAGGTATTAGTAAAGAATTAGTTGGCGAATTTGCTGCTAATGTAAGAAAAGTAAGAAGCCCAGAACCATATAAAGGTAAAGGTATTAAGTATAAAGACGAACATATTCGTCGTAAAGAAGGAAAGAAAGCTTCTAAATAATAAATAGGAGGAATTACTATGATTAAGAAAGTTTCAAGAAATGAAATGAGAAAAGTAAGACACGAGAGAATTAGAGAAAATCTTTCAGGTACTGCTGAAAGACCAAGACTATGCGTGTTTAGATCAAATGCTAATATTGAAGCTCAAATAATCGATGATGTAAAAGGTGTTACTTTAGTTAGTGCTACTTCTTTAGATAAGAATTTAAAACTTAAAAATGGAAGTAATATCGAAGCTGCTAAAGTAGTAGGAGCAGAAATCGCTAAAAGAGCTAAAAAAGCAAAAATTACTGCCGTTGTATTTGATAGAGGCGGATACCTTTATCATGGACGTGTTAAAGCTTTAGCAGAAGCTGCACGTGAAGGCGGATTAGAATTCTAGAAGGAGGATAACTTCATGAACGAAGAAATGAAAAATGTTGAAAATAAGCCAGTTAATACTGAAAAACATGAAAAAACTGAAAAAAAAGAATCTAAACCTCGTAAGTTCGATAACAAGAACAGAAAACCAAAGAATAATGGTGAAAGAAAAGTTTCAAAACCTAAATCTGATTTAGAAGATAAAGTAATTGAAATTAGAAGAGTAACTAAAGTTGTTAAAGGTGGTAGACAATTTAGATTTGCTGCTACTGTCGTAGTAGGAAATAAGAAAGGTCTAGTTGGTTTAGGAACTGGTAAAGCTAAAGAAATGCCAGATGCAGTTAAAAAGGCTACACAGGCAGCTACAAAGAATGTTGTTAAAATTGATTTAATTGATAATAGAACTATTTCACACGATATCACTGTTAAAGAAGGAGCAGTTAGAGTTATGCTTAAACCTGCTAAAGAAGGTATTGGAGTTAAAGCAGGAGGACCTGTTAGAGATGTATTAGAGTTAGCAGGTGTTAAAGATGTACTATCTAAATCATTAGGATCAAGTACTAAGATTAATGCCGCTAGAGCTACTTTAAGAGCATTAAAAGGTCAAAAGAGTCCTGAACACGTTGCATACTTAAGAGATAAGAAAGTAGAGGAATTAAGATAATGAAATTACATGAATTAGAAGCAGTATATGGCTCTACAAAAAATAGAAAAAGAGTAGGACGTGGACAAGGATCTGGTACTGGTAAAACAAGTGGTAAAGGTGAAAAAGGACAAAACGCTAGAAGTGGTGGAGGAGTAAGACCTGGTTTTGAAGGTGGACAACTTCCATTATTCAGAAGATTAGCTAAAAGAGGTTTTAACAACTATAACTTTAGAACAGTTTATTCTACTGTAAACGTTGAAGATTTAAATAGATTTGAAGATGATACAGTAGTAACAATCGAACTACTTAAAGAAGTAGGATTAATTAAGAAAGAATTAGATGGTGTTAAAGTATTAGGAAGTGGTGAATTAAAGAAAAAACTAACTGTTAGAGCTAATGCTTTCACTAGAAGTGCTATTGAGAAGATTAATAATAATGGTGGAAAAACTGAGGTGATTTAGATGTTTAAAAATCTAAAACTTATCTTTAGTCCAAAGAATAAAGATATCAGAAAAAGAATTGGTTTTACCTTATTTGGATTATTAGTTTTCGCTATAGGTACAACCATCCCCGTTCCAGGAACAAAGGGAGCTATCTCAAGTCTTGGACTATGGGAACTATATAATGCTATCGGAGGAGGAGCACTAAAGAACTTTTCAATATTTGCTCTAGGTGTTATGCCTTATATCTCCGCTAGTATCATTACTGGAATATTACAAATGGATATAATTCCTTACTTCACTGAACTTAAAGAGTCTGGTGAACAAGGTAGACAAAAAATTAATCAAATAAATAGATATATTGGTATTGCTATTGCTTTTATTCAAGGATTTGCTATGGCCTTTACATTTGTTAAAGGTCAAGATACATTAGTATACTTAAAGATAGCGGTAATATTAACTGCTGGTACAGCCTTCCTATTATGGCTAGGAGATCAAATTACTCAGAAAGGTATCGGTAATGGTATAAGTTTGCTTATCATGGCAGGTATTATCTATACCGTACCAAAAATGTTTATAGATACCTTTACTACATTAGTACTTGATCATACGGGATCATTATTCGTAGGAATAATAAGTTATGTAATCTTTGTCCTTGTATATCTATTAATAATAGTTGGAGTAGTCTTTGAGGAATCTTCCGAAAGAAGAGTACCAATACAATACTCTAATAGAACGGCATCTGCTTACGGTGCTAAACAAAATTATATTCCATTTAAGTTAAATTCTGCTGGTGTAATGCCTGTTATCTTTGCATCAGTAATACTAACTATTCCAACATTTATTGCTGGTCTACTAGGTGAAGAATCATCATTCTCAGTATTTGTATCTAAATATATAAATTATACAACTCCAACAGGATTTGTATTATATATCATACTTATATTTGTATTTGGATTCTTCTATACTAATATGCAAATAAATCCAAAAGAATTAGCTAAGAACTTAAATAAGAGTGGTGGCTATATCCCAGGAGTAAGACCAGGAGTAGAAACAGAAAAATATATTAAAAAGATATTAAATAGAATAACACTACTTGGATCAATATTTATAGCGGTAATCGCTGCTCTTCCAATCGTCTTTAGTAGTTTTATCAATACTGGACTACCTGCATCTGCTAGTATCGGTGGTACAGGAGTATTAATCGTTGTAGGAGTTGCAATCGAAACTTGTAAGCAACTTGAAAGTAGTTTAATTAATAGAAACTATAAAGGAGCTAGATAATGAAGAATATAATCTTTATTGCTCCTCATGCTGCTGGTAAAGGTACTATCTCGGAGATGATTGAGAATAGATTTAATCTTCCTCACATTTCAATTGGTGATTTACTAAGAGATGAGATAGCTCATATGACTAAATTAGGTCTAGAAGTAAAAGACATTATGGCAAGAGGGGATTTTGTACCTGATGAGGTAATTGCAAAATTATTAAAGAAGAGACTAAGTAGTAAGGATGTTAAAAAAGGTTATATCTTAGATGGATATCCAGGAAATTTGAGTCAAGCAAAAGATTATGATAAATTACTTGAAGAATTATCATTTGATATGGGTAAAGTTATCTATTTAAATATAGATAAAGAGACTGCATTAAAGAGAACAATGAGTAGAGTAATATGTCCCAAGTGTGGTGCTACTTATAATACTAGTACACCGGATTTATCTCCAGTAAGAGAAGGAATCTGTGATAATTGTGATAGTAAACTAGTTGTAAGAAGTGATGATAATGAAGAGACATTTAAAGTTAGATTTGATAACTATATGAAAGAAACATACCCATTAATTGAGTATTATAAGAATAAAAATAATCTAATCGAGATTGATGCAAGTAAGAGTCCAAATGAGATATTTGAAGAAATTAAGAAGGTAATTAAATAATGATAACTATTAAAAGTGATTATGAATTATCTTTAATGAGAATTGCAGGTAAGATAGTTTACGATACTCATCAGTATTTAAAACCTTTTATTAAAGAAGGAATAACTACTGGTGAGTTAGATAAACTAGCTCATGACTATATTATTAGTAGAGATGCTTATCCATCATGTTTAAATTATGAAGGGTTTCCTAAAAGTATATGCATTTCCGTAAATGAAGAAGTCGTACACGGTATCCCGGGAAAAAGAAAACTAAAAAATGGTGATATCGTTACTCTAGACATTTGTGCATGTTATAAAGGATATCATGGAGATTCCGCTTGGACTTATCCAGTAGGAGAAATCTCAGATGAAAAAAAATATCTTTTAGAACATACAGAGAAAGCATTGTATGTTGGCTTATCTAAAATAAAAGATGGTGTAAGATTAGGAGACATCTCTAATGCTATTGAAGAGTATGCTACTCATCATAAACTAGGAGTAGTAAGAGAACTAACAGGTCATGGAATCGGAAGTAACCTGCATGAAGATCCTGATGTTCCGAACTTCGGAAAAAGGGAAGCTGGTCCAGTACTTAAGAAAGGTATGACTATCGCAGTAGAACCTATGCTTAATCTAGGAACAAGAAAAATCTATATCTTAGATGATGACTGGACAATTATTACAGGTGATAATAAACCATCAGCCCACTTTGAACACACTGTAATAGTAACAGAAGATGGCTGTGAGATATTAACAGGAGGCGATAATATTGAGTAAAGAAGATTTAATTGAAGTAGAAGGAAAAGTAATCGATAATTTACCTCAAGGAAAGTTCAAAGTTGAACTAGATGGAGGACACATCGTAGTGGCCCATGTTTCTGGTAAAATGCGCATGAATAACATACGTATCTTACCAGGTGATACGGTTGTTTTAGCAATGTCACCATATGATCTAACACAAGGGCGTATAGTTTATAATAAGAAATAGGAGTGATGATAAATGAAAGTTAGAGCATCAGTAAAGAAAATTTGCGATAAATGCAAAATAATTAAAAGAAATGGAAAAGTAATGGTTATTTGTGAAAATCCAAAGCACAAACAAAAACAAGGTTAATAGGAGGAAATAAATAATGGCAAGAATTAAAGGTGTAGATATTCCAAATGATAAGAGAATTGAAATATCTCTTACATATATCTACGGTATTGGAAGACAATTATCAAAGAAAATCTTAAAAGATGCTAAAGTAAATTTAGATACTAAAGCAAAAGACTTAACAGATGATGAACTTACTAGAATCAGAAAAGAAGTTGACAAACACTTAGTTGAAGGTGACCTTCGTAGAGAAGTAAATATGAACATCAAAACTAAGATGGAAATTAATTCTTATCAAGGTACTAGACATAAAAAGAATTTACCAGTAAGAGGACAGAGAACTAATAGAAACGCTAGAACTCGTAAAGGTAAAGGAAAAGTAGTAGCTAATAAGAAAAAATAATTAGGAGGAAAGTATGGGAAAATATAATTCAAGAAAAAGAAAAACTAAGAAGAATATTCCTGCTGGAGTTGCACATATACATTGTTCATTTAATAATACAATTGTGACTATTACTGACCTAGAAGGTAATGTAGTATCTTGGGCATCATCTGGTAAACAAGGAGTAAAAGGAAGTAAGAAATCTACTCCATTTGCTGCTGGTATGAGTGCTGAAGCAGCTGGACGTGATGCAGTAGCAGCTGGTATGAAAACAGTTGATGTATTTACTAAAGGTTTAGGAGCAGGAAAAGAAACTGCTGTTAGAAGTTTACAAACTGCTGGATTAGAGATTAAATCAATAACAGATGTAACACCAATTCCACACAATGGTTGTCGTCCACCTAAAAGAAGACGTGGATAATAAAAGGAGGAATTCATATGTTAAAATTTGAAAAACCAGATTATAAAATTAAAGAATATGGCGAAGATAATTTCTATGGTAAATTTGTTTTAGAACCATTAGAGAGAGGTTTTGGAACTACTATTGGTAATGCTCTTAGAAGAGTAATGTTATCAAGTTTACCAGGAGATGCAATTACTTCCGTTAAAATTGATGGAGTTCTTCATGAATTCCAAAAGATGGATGGAGTAGTTGAAGATGTAACTGCTATCGTATTAAACTTAAAAAGTATTGTTATCAAGAATCATGCTAGAGGAACTGATAAAATATTATACTTAAAGAAGAATACTCCTGGAGTAGTAACTGCTGGTGATATTGAAAAAGATGCTGATATTGAAATCTTAAATCCAGACCAAGTTATTTGTACTCTAGTAGAAGGTGGAAAGCTTAACATGGAAATGACTGTATCAGATGGTCGTGGATATGTAGTAGCAGATGAAAATAAGAAATTATTTAAGGATGATAAAACAAAAGTAGGAGCAATTGCTATTGATAGTTTATATTCTCCAATTGAAAGAATTAACTATGAAGTAGAAAATGCTCGTGTTGGACAAAATAATAACTATGATAAACTTACAATGGAAGTTTGGACTAATGGTTCAATCATGCCAGAAGAAGCAATGGCTCTAGGAGCACGTATTCTTATGGAACATTTAGAAGTTGTCACTGACCTTAATTCAATCGCTGATGAAACTGGTCTTATGATTGCTAAGAGTGAAGATCCTATTGTTAAAATGCTTGATACTTCTATCGATGATTTAGATTTCTCTGTAAGAGCATATAACTGCTTAAAGAGAGCTAATATTATGACTTTGAGAGATTTAACTGAAAAGACTGAAACAGAAATGATGAAGATTAGAAATCTTGGTAAGAAATCACTTAAAGAAGTTATTGATAAAGTAAAAGATATGGGTCTTACATTTAAAGATGAAAATTAGTATAGGAGGATAATTATGGCATATAGAAAATTAGGAAGAGAAACTAGACATAGAAGAAGTATGCTTTCTAATATGACAAGAGAACTTATTTCTAAAGAAAGAATTGTTACTACTGAAACAAGAGCTAAAGAAGTAAGAAAAAGCTTTGATAAAATGGTAACTTATGGTAAAAAAGGTACTCTAGTTTCTAGAAGA
>AUXO014911625.1_pt1 | contig 12028 bp, 13 predicted proteins | sample 768731 | NCBI WGS metagenome assembly AUXO01 (sample SAMN02715735, study PRJNA202380) | gut metagenome | biome: sheep rumen | host: Ovis aries | place: New Zealand: Palmerston North | reverse complement strand
AATCTTATTGGAAAGTCCATAAAAACGGAAACAATCGCCTTATTCGCTTTTTGAGAGAGTGTTATTATGAAGAAACATCCATTACAGACAATACTTTAAGTGTATTGATGCCTCTCGAGAACATGGATGTTGTTATGCCGCGCGTTTCATTGGTCCGTAATACTGGATGGGATAATACTGGGGTAAACTGTAGTAACGCCAATAGTGTACTAGCGAATAGTCATTTGACACAAGAAATATCAGACCAAGCTGATTTTGATTATATTGGAACCGGAAAAGAGCATTATCAAGAAAATAAGCGTATTTATGTCCGTTCTTCATACGGCAAAACAGGTGCCTTCCCTTTAGCAATAGAGACAGGCAAGTTTCTTCTCAAGCGAATGCTATATGAGTCCTAGTTTCAGTATACTTGTCCCCGCTTACAAAAAGGATTTCCTAGAAGAATGCCTAAGAAGCATTCTTTCTCAAGACTATGAATGCTTTGAGATCATCGTTGTCAACGACAACTCTCCATATGATCTTGATTCTATTATACAAGAGTTTGACACACCTCGTCTGATTTACAAAAAGAACATCGATGGTTTTGGTGGAAAGAATGTCGTAAGCAATTGGAACGAATGCCTCAAGTATGCGACTGGAGACTTTACGATCTGCATGGGCGACGACGACAGGCTGCTTCCCTTCTGTCTGTCTGACTATTCCAGATTGATTGAAAAACATCCGAGCTTTAATGTATTCCATACAAACACCCAAGTTATCGATACATCCTCAACAGTCATCGATATACAGGAATCTCGCCCAGAGACCGAGTCTGTATATTCCATGCTATGGCATCGATGGTTTGGAGGGAGAAGTAAGCAATATATCGGTGATTTTGCCTTCCGAACGACAACGCTTCGTCAACAAGGGGGTTTCTATGTTCTTCCTTACGGTTGGCATAGTGATCTTCTTTCTGTCTGCCTTGCATCTCAAGATAAAGGAATCGTTAATTCCAATCATTATGGATTCCAGTACCGCATTAATACGCAAACCATTTCTTACAACACATCCAATTATAAAGAAAAGGTCGAAGCCACATTGTTGGCAAACAGGGAGTTTGAATCCTTTATAAGGAATGCCTGCCCCGATTCTGAAACCGATCGTATATTCTTGTGTTTGATCGATCATAAGTTCAAGGAGCATGCCTTCGAATCGATTAGAATGATCGTCAAAGACGATCTATGCTACAATCGGTTCATCCACAATTTAATGTATTGGTTGAGACATCGGAATGTGATCTCTCTTTCCACAAAACAAGTATTAAGTACTGCGCTTTTAGCTCTCTATAAAAAGCATTCTTTATAATGAATTACACCAAAGACGACCTCGATCGGCTCCATGCTGAATTAGTTGATATTCTTAAAGAAATAGTCAGGGTCTGCACAGTTTTGAAAATCGATTATTTCATTCAAGGAGGAACGGCAATCGGGGCCTTTTTCAATCAAGGATTTGTCCCTTGGGATGATGATATCGACCTAGGTATGACACGTGATAATTATAAACGTTTCATAAAAGAGGCGCCCGCTATCCTATCAGACCGCTTTTTTATCCAATGCTTTGAAACAGAAGAATTAACCCCCTTCTACTTTATTAAGGTCCGGAAGAACAACACCTTATTCGTCGAATATCCGTACAAAGACATGCCTATTCATCATGGTATTTTTGTCGATATTTTCCCATTCGACAATGTGCCTGACTCACCACGTGTGGAAATAATTCATCGACGGCTTGTCCAATTCTTCGAAGGTAGTTTTAAAAGAAGACAAATGTATCAGGCGAATTTAGAGCGTTTTTCCGATATGCCAGGCGGTATTGCCAGAGTGATGGCTAAAACCTCTTATGCAATAATCCGGTTATTTCCAAGAAAGTTATTTTATTGGAGTTTGCATAAAGTTCAATCTCTTTTTAACAATAAAAAAAGAAAATTTGTCAGTATCGTTAAAATGCCGCTCGACCAGATCAGTACCGATTCCATACTAAATTGCGATACCATTCCATTTGAAGGAATACAAGTCAAGGCGCCCAATCAACTTGAAAGGTATCTCCGTCACCATTATCCACATTTGCAACCGACACTTCCTGCTGATCAACAGATAAATCATGCACCTTATAAGTTGTCATTCGATACAACCACCAATAAAACAGATACTCTATTCTGATTCTTATGCCAATAACCGTTACCTCTCCCCTGCTTCCTGACCGTAAGGATTTTGATGCATTGCTCTCAGAGATCTGGGACAGTAAGTGGATAACAAACAACGGCTCATTCCATACACGATTGGAAGCAGCCCTATGTGAGTATTTGAAGGTCCCCTTTATCAGTTTGTTTACCAACGGAACCATCCCATTGATAACGGCCTTGCAGGCACTCCGAATAACGGGAGAAGTCATTACAACCCCTTATAGTTTTGTGGCTACAACCCACTCTCTTTGGTGGAATGGTATTAAACCGGTTTTTGTGGACATTGATCCAGCAACCGGAAATCTTGACCCCAATTGTATTGAAGCGGCCATTACACCCAGAACAACGGCGATTATGCCAGTTCACGTTTATGGAAAACCTTGCAGGACCCGGGAAATTCAAGCAATAGCTGATCATTATGGTCTCCGCGTCATTTATGACGCAGCCCATGCATTTGGTGTTGAGGTGGATGGAGAAAGCATTTTGTGTGCCGGGGATATGTCGACACTCAGTTTTCACGCCACAAAGGTTTACAACACTATAGAGGGGGGAGCGCTCGTAATGCATGACATTGAGATGAAAAAAAGGATCGATTATCTCAAGAACTTCGGGTTCGCTGGAGAAACGGAGGTTGTCGGACCTGGTATAAATGGTAAAATCGATGAAATCCGCTGTGCATACGGACTCCTCAACCTCAAACTTGTGAATGCAGCCATTGATGCCCGTCAGCAGGTTGCCATTCATTACCGCAAAACGCTTCGGAATATTGAAGGTATCTCATTCTTTGATGACATGCCTGGTGTCAGGCACAATTATGGCTATTTTCCTATTTTTGTTGATGCAAAAAAATACGGAATGACGCGCGATGAATTATATTTCAAACTTAGGGAGAACGGCATATGGGGCCGACGCTATTTTTATCCGCTTATAAGCACCTTTTCTCCCTATAGAGGTCTTGATAGCGCTCGGCCTGATAATCTTCCGAATGCTACGGCAATGGCCAACAGCGTCATTTGTCTGCCAATGCATCATGAATTGACCTCCTCTGATTTAGAAAGAATCACACATTTCATTTCTCTTTATCACTCTGTTCACTAATAATCCTAAAACGAATGTATGAATGATCTTGCCATATATTGTTCTGGAGGGTATGGGCGCGAAATAGCATGTCTTATCAAAGAGATCAATGATGTCAAGCCACAGTGGAATCTGCTTGGATTTTTCGATGACACGAAAGATATCGGAACTCCCGTTTCACATTACGGAAAGGTACTGGGCGGAATAAACGAACTCAATAATTATCCTGAAAACCTGGCAATCACAATTGCCAATGGAGATCCACGTGCTTTGAGGATGATTAGAGGGACTATTATTAATAAGAATGTTTATTTCCCGAATATAATTGCACCCACCTTCTACATAGCGGATCCCGAATCATTTTCTATTGGAGAAGGGAATATTATTGGGCATGGCTGTGCTGTAACTTGTGACATCTCCATCGGCAACTTCAATATCCTTAATTCCGATATCGTTATGGGGCATGATGTCAAGTTGGGAGACTATAATGTTTTGATGCCTGATATCCGCATTTCCGGCAGAGTCTCGATAGGAAACGAGAATTTGATAGGGGTAAGAAGTACAATCGTAGAACGGATGAAAGTAGGTAATCAGGTTATATTAGGGGCGGGTTCCGTGCTCATGACGAAAGCCAAGGACGGGTGCACCTATCTGGGAAACCCAGCAAAATTATTTAAGTATTAAACTCGATATTTAATCATATTCAATTATTTAAATCCTATCGTTATGGAACTGAAAGATTTTATCGGCAACTTCTCAGATCAGTTTGAAGAAACAGACCCTTCTGATATTAAGGCCGGCACCGTATTCCATGAACTCGAAGAGTATTCCTCGCTGATAGCGCTTTCCATCATCGCAATGGTGGACGAAGAGTACGATGTCCAGCTCAAGGGAGACGATATGCGCGCTGCCGTAACGGTCGAAGATTTGTTCAACATCGTCAAATCGAAGATGGAATAATACGATGGCCTTGCTGAATATCCCACATGTTGCTATCCGAGGCATGGCAGCGTGCGTTCCACCTCAGACTGAATGCACGCGCGACATCGAGTTTTACGCTACTCCTGAAGAGGCTGCTAACGTCGAAGCTACTACAGGAGTCGTGCGTAAACATATGGTAAAAGATTCGGGTATTACGGCCGCTGATCTTTGTATTCGAGCAGCTGAGCGTCTGCTCGATGAATTGGGTTGGGCGCGGGATTCCATCGATCTTATTGTTAACGTCACACAGACACCCGACTATATTAACCATCCTAACGTTTTTGTCGAACATGAGCGGCTTGGCCTGAAAAAAGAATGCATGAGTTTGGATCTTTATCATGGATGTCCGGGATGGGTCGTAGGTATGATGTCTGCTACGAGTCTTATCAGTTTCGGGACCATGCGCCGCTGCCTTCTGCTAGATGGAGATAATGTTTCGTTAATGCAATGGGCACTCGACCATGAGAGCCGGCCTCTCTTTGGTGATTGCGGTACGGCGACAGCACTCGAATTTGATGAGAAGGCTGGAACGCTCTGCTTCGACACTGGTACTAACAGTGAAGATGGCAAAGCCCTGATTAACGAACAAGGCGGATTCCGCCACCCTTATACCCTTGAAAGTTTACGCAATGAATTGGATTTGCGAAGTGGGAAAAAAGCACCGAAAGAGAGCGGAATGGATGGCATGAGTGTTTTCAGTTTCGGTATCAGCATGCCGCCAAAGAGTATTAGAAGGCTATGTGACGTCAATGGAATCGATCTTGCCCATATCGACAAATTAGTGTTGCACCAAGCCAACCTCTTTATGGTACAAAAGATTGCCAAGAAACTGAAAGTTGAACCATCGCGCGTTCCTATTTCATTGGGAGAGTATGGTAATGTGACTTCAGCCACAATTCCACTAACAATCGTCAGCGAGTGTGCCGCTGATTATCGCACGAAATCTATGAAAACCGTGGCGTGCGGATTCGGTACGGGCCTTGCCTGGGCCTCTGTTTATATGGAAACCCATAATATGATTATCCCTGACGTAATAGTTTATTGACTCAATATGATTAACTACAACCCATACTCTCTCCGTGGCAAAACCATTCTTGTCACTGGGGCAAGTAGCGGTATCGGTCGTGCCACTGCTATCGAATGCTCTATGCTGGGGGCCTCCATTATTCTGACAGCACGCAACGAGCAACGTTTACAAGAAACACTTTACGCACTTGATCTCTCTGAAGGACAGCAGCATCGGTATATCATCGCCGATATTACGACCGATGAGGGCCTTTCGCATCTTGTTGAAGAGTTGCCGCAGTTAGACGGGGTTTTCTCCAATGCCGGATTGCTGAAAGGGCAGGCGCCCATTAAGTTTCTTAAAAATGATGCTATCGAGGAAACTATCAAAACCAATATCACGGCTCACGTAAAGCTCGCCCGTGATCTTCATAAGAAGAAAAAACTAAACAAAGAGTCATCTTATGTGTTTACTGCATCTACGGGAGGTGTGGCTACCCACGTACTAGCAAATTCAGTATACGACATTACAAAGGCCGGAATCAACGCTTTTGCCAAGTCTTGTGCTGTGGATTTTTCTTCCAGAAGGATCCGTGTCAATGCTATTTGCCCGGGAATGATACGAACGGCCATGACTGAACCGACCGGGACTATTTCAGAAGCTGATTATCAAAAAGATATTGAAGACCACTACTTACTTGGACGTTATGGGCAACCCGAAGAGGTAGCTCGTACTGTGGCATTTCTTCTCAGTGATGCCGCTTCGTTTATTACGGGCGCAAGTATCATGGTCGATGGAGGTTGTTCGTTAGTCCATTAATCGGTATCCATGGCCACAATTCGATATTTTAATGTGGGTATTCGGGCCATGTCGGCTTGCGTTCCAAGGGAGGTGGTCCACAACAAGGACCTCGGATACTTGATACCTGAGGAAGAAATACAAAAAACAATCGACAGCATTGGTGTGCGTGAGCGTAGAATAGCAGATGCTGACATTTGTGCGAGTGATTTGGCATATAAGGCTGCCGTAAAGTTAATGAATGATAACAGTATTGATCCCGCCAGCGTAGATGTACTGTTGTTCATGAGCCAAACGGCAGACTATCGTATACCGGCAACCGCCCCCGTGTTGCAACACCGCCTAGGTCTCCCCATTGATACGATGGCTATGGATTTATCCCTAGGCTGTTCAGGGTATGTTTATGCACTCTCTACCGCCTTTGCTTATGCATCACTGCCTGACGTGAAACGGGTCTTGTTACTTGACGGTGAGACCTTCTCGAAGATTGTAAACCGCCATGACAAAGTCGACTGGCCCCTTTATGGAGATGCAGCAACGGCGACGCTAGTTGAAAAAGGCGAGTTCGGAGAATCGGCATTCATTCTCCGGAGTGATGGATCGGGGCGAGATGCAGTGATTATACGTGATGGGATGCGGAATCCGGTCACTGCAGAATCTCTGGTAAGCAAAAAGAACGAAAACGGGGATATTCATAATGGTCTGGAAGTTTACATGGACGGGATGGATGTATTCAACTTTGCCATGAAACGTGTCCCCCAATCCATCAAAGAAATAGCCAACTTGACGGGGACGGCGTTTGAAGAGATTGATTGGCTTGTTTTCCATCAAGCCAACCGATTTATGACCGACTTCTTTGTAAAAAAACTGAAGTTCAATCCAGAACGTGTCCCTTATTGCATCGACCGATTTGGGAACACGTCATCTACCAGTGTACCGCTTACTATCGTGAGCGAATTGCACAACAAGATAAAAGATGGAGACCAGATGATAATGGCTGGTTTCGGTGCAGGCCTTTCTTGGGGCGTTGCAATGCTTAAGATAATCGATTGTAAGATTAGTCCCGTAATAGAGTACTAGGATGCTGGTCCATATGAGTTTTCACCATATTGGTTATGCTGTGCTCGACTTGGAGGCCACAGCCACATTCTACGAACAAGGAGGATACAGACGATCTGCCACCATTTTTGATCCCATCCAAAATGTAAACATTTGTTGGTTGACTAAAAATGGTTCCCCTTCTGTTGAGTTGCTTGCCCCCATTGATGAAAAATCTCCAGTGACTAAAACACTGGAAAAAGTGGGGGTTTCACCGTATCACTGCTGTTATATTGTAGATAATATGGATGATTCTATAACAGAATTAAGAAAACAGAAATACGTCTTGATAAGTAAGCCATCAGAAGCAGTCGCTTTCTGTGGAAGCCGTGTATGTTTCCTGTACCATAAGAACGTTGGGCTGATTGAATTGGTCGAATCTCCCGCAAACATAATAGAATGAATTTTTTCGTTTTCCGAAATAACACTGTCGAGCGCTTCTTCCCTAAAGATTACACCTTTAGTGGCTACGATGACATTTCCTTTGTTCCAATCGATGTTGATGGCTTTGTGTGGTTTTACCAATTGCCGGTCAAATTCGACCAGGAGATGCTCTGCTCCGAAATCAGGGGCTATGCTCAAAAATTGTCTTTTGTACTTACTCAAGTTGATGCTACTAAGCCATTTATCGTCCTGACGATGGATGAAGGAAGCTATGCAGTTCCTTTCACTTCAGGGACTGAATTGATTACAGCGGTATCCGATTACAATGCATCCTTGCTGCAAGCTGAAACTGAACACTCAAATGTCAAGTTGCTTGATATCCGGGAGTTCACCCGTCAGTATCCCGTGACGGAAGTATTCGACTGGAAGTTCTGGTTCATTTCTCAGATGGGAATGAATCCGCATCTCTCAAAACCTTTTGTAGAATGGTTTGCCAGGAAATTGGATGAGATTTCCCTCAAAAGGAAAAAATGCCTGATTCTTGATTTGGACAACACCTTGTGGGGGGGCGTGCTTGGGGAAGATGGTACCAATGGCATTATGATTGGCGGTGACTATCCTGGTAAGGCTTTCCACTGTTTTCAGGAAGCTTTGTTGGAACTTAGTAAGAACGGTGTGATTCTTACTGTTTGCAGCAAGAACAATGAAACTGATGTATTGGAAGCCTGGGAAAAGAACCCTTTTATGGTGCTCAAAAAGGACTCCTTTGCTGCGTGGCGTATCAATTGGTCCGACAAGGCCACCAACATCAAAGAACTAGCAGAAGAACTGAATATCGGTCTGGATAGTTTTGTGTTTGTAGATGATAATCCTACAGAGCGGGAGTTGATCAAACTAATCCTACCTATGGTTGAGGTACCCGATTTCCCTTCACATCCGTATGAATTACCTGTATTCTTCAAAGAAATCGTAGAAAGGTATTTCCGCGTTTACTCGATCACAAGCGAAGATAAGAAAAAAACAAAGCAATATAAAGCCAATGCCCAGCGCGCTCAAGCACAGCGCACTTTTATTGACTTCGATTCATTCCTGGAGAGTCTTGATATACAGCTTACCATTGAAGCAGCCAATGAGTATAACATCACTCGCATCGCACAAATGACGCAAAAGACCAATCAGTTCAATTTGACAACTAAACGCTATACGGAAGCAGATATCAGCGGTTTCGTTCAAGCGGGTTGGAAAATATGGTGCCTCAGTGTAGCTGACAAATTCGGGGACAATGGGATAACCGGATGCATTTTTGTCAATGGTGATACCATTGATACATTCCTGCTTAGTTGCCGCATCTTGGGCAAGGGAATCGAAATAGCTTTTATTAAGAAGATTCTCTCTTTACTGAAAGAAAGCGGTCTGAATACTGTTAGAGCCGATTTTTACCCTACAGCTAAGAACGCACAAGTCAAAGACTTCTATGACCGCTGCGGATTCACGTGTGTTTCAGAAAAAGATGGCGGAAAGAAATCGTACGTTTTGGATGTACAAAACGCCAATTTGGACATCAAAGATTTCTATCATATAAACCAATAAAGCATGGAAGAGAAAGTACTGCAGATTTTACAGAATCTATTTGAACTGGATACGGTCGATACGACTTGCTCTCAAGAGACCTGTGAGAAGTGGGACTCTATGGGGCAATTGAATCTGGTTGTAGAGTTGGAGAGCGAGTTTGATGTTTCTTTAGAGCCGGAAGAAATCGGGGAGATGAAGTGCTTTAACGACATTATCCGGATTCTCAGGAACAAAACAGTTGTTACCCCTATTTAAGACAGTATCATCGAGCAACAATAAGCAATATATTAAACGATGAAACGTTTATTAAGCAAATTGTAATATTTACGAAGCATTGTTCAATCAATCTATTTTAACTTTCACTATCTTCCGTTTAATCAAGCGATTCACTTGCCTATCGTTTTGTATAAACCTCATTTGCTCTGTTGTAAAGGAAGTGTTGTAATTGAAACTAGTGGAGGTGTTGTTTTTGGAATGATTAAACTTGGCTTCAGGAAAGTATCAATTTACAATAACTCAGGTTTTACTTGGGAGAATAAAGGCGCAAAAGTAGTTTTCAAAGGAAGATGCGACATTGGAAATGATTGCTATTTATCATTTGGTGAAAAATCCCTTATCGAATTTGGTGATGGTTTTTGTTTAACAGCAGCTGGTAAAAATGTGTCTTATAGAGGGATTAAATTTGGTAATAATGTTAGTCTTGGTTGGGAAGTAATGTTCATTGATACCAACTTTCATCCCATATATGATATCTCGAATGATGTTTATAAGCGTGCTAGTGGCCCTATAGTAATAGGGGATTACAATTGGTTCGCAGCAAAATGTAAGATACTTCCTAATGTGATAACACCTGAAAGGTGTATATTCGGAATGGATAGTATTGTTACTAAAAACAGCGAAATGAAATCCTATTGCTTGATGGGCGGAAATCCTGTTAAAATATTAGCCGAAAATGTCATGCTTAACTACAATCACTACTTTGAAGAGTATTGATAAGATTTGGACACTACCTTTATGAACACCGTCCCCATCCTCTTCACCTTCGACCAGTCCCTCGAAATGCCGGCGGGTGTCTGCATGACTTCTCTGCTGGATAATGCTGGAAAGGATACTTTCTATGACATTTTCGTCCTCCATGGACCTGATTGCGACTTTTCGCAGAGTCGGCTGCATGGATTGCCCGGAATCTATAGAAACTGCCGGCTGACCTTTCGGAAAGTCGTAGGGGAATTTATCGGAGGTTACGAAATCCGGGGAATTCCCGAAACTGCCTACTACCGTCTGATCGCCCCTGAATTGATACCGGAATACGACAAGATCCTTTATTCCGACGTGGATGTCATCATTCGGGAGGATTTGCGGCCTTACTATGAATTAGATTTGAAGGACAACTATTTCGCGGGAGTTGACAATTGCTCGGCGCTCCGGCCAAGCGTTCAGCATTATTTGGCTGAATCGCTGCATCTCGATTACCAGAAAGGATACTACTATTCCGGCAACCTGGTCATTAACTCGGCTTTGATTCGCCGCGACGGTAAGATGGACGAGTTCCGCAAACTCGGAAAGAACAACTACTTCCAGCAGGACATGGACATCATGAACATTGCCTGTAACGGTCGATTCATGCCGCTCGGCCCCGCTTACTGCCTGACCAATTTCCTTTACGAACTGATTGTCACCCGGCGTCCCGAAATGGAAGCCATCTATGGGGCAGAGGAACTCGATCACGCGTTACAATCCGGCATCGTCCACTACAATGGCGTAAAACCGTGGAAAGATGCCTGTCTCAATTTGGATATTTGGTGGCAAAATTACAGGAGATCCATCTTTTTTGACGAGTCTTTTTGCCTTGACTTCTGGCACAACCAAGCCTATAAACTGGAAGCCTTGTCTTTAACCAAACGGATTAAGTTGATAGGACGCTATTTCAGAAAAGGCGGGAAACTATAAGAAAAGATGATGATTATTATACTGTTTTATCATCCCTGTGGAAAACAACAATCTGAAGATTGTCCGTTCATGAAAGCAACAATATGAAGGTATCCGTCATCATTCCCTTCTACAAAGTGGCATCTTTCGTGGAGCGTTGTACCCGTTCATTGATGGAGCAGACACTGCAAGAGGTGGAATTCATCTTCGTGGACGATGCATCCCCTGATGAGAGCCGTGCTATCATCGAAAGAGTATCAGCAGAATACGAGCGAGATGTCCGAATTTTGACGCATGTACATAACCAAGGGCTCCCTGCAGCTCGCAATACTGGGCTGGCGGAAGCTTCTGGGGAGTTCATCTATCACTGCGATTCTGACGACTATCTTGAGGCATCAATGCTAGAAGAAATGTATCTCGCTGCTATAGATCATCAGGCCGATTTTGTTTATTGCAATTTTTTTCTTGATTTCGGGACATCGAAACGCGTGATGGTAAACCCGAGCTATACAAATCCCGAACAAATGATCAAGGAGGGCTTCCTCGCTGGTCTTATGAAATATAATGTATGGAACAAGCTCGTGAAACGAAAGCTATACACAACGAGCGGGCTTCAGTTCCCCAAAGGGCATGACATGGGTGAAGACATGACAATGATTGTCTTAGCCACTTATGCCAGCCGTTCAACACACGTGGACAAACCTCTCTACCACTATGTAAAACTTAACAGCAACGCCTTTTCCAATTCTTTCTCACAGCGGCATCTCGAAGACATTCTTTTCAACGCAAACCGAACACTCACTCTCCTTAAAGAATGGGATGTTCCCGACAAAGAATGCTACCTGAACTTCTTTAAATTAAACCTTAAACTTCCCTTCCTCTTCTCAGAAAATCTCAGCCTGTATCAGCTATGGGAAAAGTGGTTTCCGGAAGCTAATCACTATATCAATCAAAACATTTAC
>AUXO014129732.1_pt1 | contig 12029 bp, 12 predicted proteins | sample 768731 | NCBI WGS metagenome assembly AUXO01 (sample SAMN02715735, study PRJNA202380) | gut metagenome | biome: sheep rumen | host: Ovis aries | place: New Zealand: Palmerston North | reverse complement strand
TGATCACAAAGCTACTCAATTTGACTTTTTTACTTAGTTTTCAAAGATCTTTCTGCATTCTAACCTTTGGTTTTTGCTGAATGCACTAGTAATATAACAAATCTATTTTTCTTTGTCAACTTTTTCTTTCAAAAAATTTGAATTTTTTTAAAATTTGTTATTTTCCTAGAAAAACAAAGCTTTTTTTCGCAATGTTCTTTCCAAGTATATAATAAAAAAAAGTTAATTTCAAGAAGAAAATCAACTTTTTTTCATTTTTTTTAATTTTTCATAATATGATTGTACTAATCCTTCTTCAAAAGGACCTTTTGCAGCTCTTTTTAATTCAATTAATTTTGACAATTCATATTTAACTACCTTGTCTATTTCATTAGAATAATTCATTATTTTTCTATGATAATTATATTCATTTCTATCTAAAACTCTAAATCCACCATCTGGAAACACTCTTAAATCTAAATCATAATCAATATATTTTATTATTCCATCTTCTAATATATATGGTGAAGCTATATTACAATAATAATATAAACCATGTTTTTTTAGTTGACCAATTATGTTAAACCAATTCTTTTTATAGAAGAATAATATTGCCGGCTCGTTTGTCATATGACTTCGGCCATCCTTTTCAGTAATTTTAGTTTTTCCATTTCCACAAATTAACATTTCTTCATTTTCTTCTAAAACAATAGCTTCATTAGATGTGTGTTCCAATGAACCATCATGTTTATAACAATAAATTTTTAACTTGTCACCTTTTTTAATACTTTCCAAATAAATCACGCTTTCGTTTTTCATTATACAATAAATCATTCAAATGAAAAAGTACCAATTAACAAATAGGTACTTTTATTTTAATAAACTAATAGCTTTTTCGTATTGATTGTCTTTATTATCACTTTGCTCAACTTCATAATCAGGGATAATACCATTGCCATCAATACAATCGCCATTTGGTCTAAGCCACTTAGAAGAGGTATATTTTAAAATAGTACCATCATCTAGTTTTTTAGTAGTTTGTACTTTACCCTTACCAAAAGTTTTAGTTCCAACTATTATAGCGTTATTATTATCTTTTAATGCTGCAGTTAATATTTCTGATGCTGATGCTGATGCACCATTAACTAATAATACTACTTTATAATCTCGCTTCTCTTTAGTATCATCCTTTACATCATTTTTCTTTTTCTTATCTTCTAACGAATATATGATTTTTCCTTTTTCAATAAATAGAGATGCAATCTCAGCAGATTGTTCTAAATAGCCCCCACCATTATCTCGCAAATCAATTATTAATTTTCGAATATTATTCTTTTGTTCTAATTCGACCAACTGTTCATTAAATTGTTCAAAAGAATTCTCAGTAAAAGAAGTTATTTTAATATAACCTATTCTATTATTATTAATATCTACAAAATTTGAAGTAACAATAGGTAAATTAATCCTATTAATCGCAATTTCTTTATCTATTATATTACCATCTCGCTCAACAGTAATATTCATAACTCCTTCAGTATTATCTTTAACATTTTGAATAACATCATATGCATTTTCCAAAGACATTTCTTCTCCATTTATCTTTTTTACAACATCGCCAATTTTTAGTCCAGCTTTTTCTGCAGGAGAATTTTTATAAACTTCAATTATTTCTATTCCTTGCAACACTATTCCAATTCCTTCATAAGTTCCATCTAGATTATCATCGAATGAATCAGACTGATCATTATTCATATGAATAGAATAATTATCTTCTAAGAAATTTAGCATTCCATCTATCGCCGCTTCAATCATTTTTTTCTTATCCACGTCTTCATAATAATTATCTCCAACTTCTTGATATACAGAAGTAAATTCTGACAGATACTTATCCCTAGATAACGTAGCATTACATAATACACCTTTTCCTTTATACCTATGCACTACATATTGACTTGTAAGCAAAGAAGATAACACAATAAAAATAATCACAAAAACTAACAAATCAAACAAAGAATACTTTTTAAAAAATAACATCTTAAAAAATTTATTATCTTTTTTCATTACTTCTTCTTTTTTTGGCTTACTACTTTTATTCTTTACTATTTCCACTTCTTTTTTACTTCTTCTTACTGTATTCTTTTTTTTACTATTACTATTTTCATTCTTACCTTTTGAAGCCATATTTTTACCACCCAACTTATTACATACTTATATTATAACACGTATCTTAGAACAAATCTTATTATCAAAAAAAATTAAATCCTATTTTTTAGGATTTAATTCTTCTTTTATCTTTGTTAAATCAGTAATGTATTTTTCTACTTTACCACCTTTAATTTTTAACAACGTTTTATCACCAAACATAAATGATGACACATCAGTAGCTTTTTTGTTTTCTTTTTGAGGATTATAATAATCTGCATTTAGTTTATTGTTCAAATCTACAATATACATATGAAGTTTAGCATCATCAGTTCTATTATCAAAATCAGTCAAAATAGTAGAAATATCTGAAGCTACTTCAGAAGTAGTATTATAAACTATTACATAGTATTCATCATAAGGTCTATTTAATATATTACCTACGATAGCAGACTTATAATTTACTTTACCAGTAGAAGTCTCTTGTGCATTATTATTAAATAAGTCCTTCGTAACAAAAGCTCTCGTTAATAGATAAATACCTCCAACGCAGATTAACACAACCAAAAGTACTATTACAAACTTTGTCATCTCTTCTTGTTCAGTTGTCTTTATTCTTTCCTTTTTCTTCATTTAAACCACCTTGGTTGTATTATAGCATAATTAAAGACTAAATCAAATAATAGTGTCTAATAAATGTCTAAAAAAAGACACTTAAGTGTCTTAATTAGTAGATTGATTACTTAATACAACATTTACCTTCTTAGTAACTATATATTGTAATCTCGAATCATTCCCTTTAATTTCAATTGAAACAGAATAAGTTCCTGCAGCATATCCTGTTAAATCAACATATGCTTCTATACCAGACGAATTAGGATCAATACTATTAATTACTTCTTCAACGCCAACAACCTGAACTTCAACATTGCTATCATCAGCAGACTCAAGATTTGCAACTAATCCACTAGGAACATTTCTAGTTTTTATTCCTTTTATCGTAATTGATTTTTGTTTTGCTTCCCCAAAATTCAAATTAATTGTAGCTTTTGGTTCACTAATTGATCTTACACCAGATGGTTTAGAAATAGTTACATTGTACGACTTAGATCCATTATTACCTTGACCTGAAATATCTATCGTAACCGGTACACTTTCAATAGAATCAATTACTGATTCCTCACCATAAATTGTAAGTAAATAATCTGATATATTAACATCATTTATCTTTATAGATGAAATAGCTTTTCCACTAACTAATTTACCAGTAGTCAATACATTAACTGGAACTCTCTTAGAATAAGAGTTTAATTCTATTTTAGCAGTTATATTAGTTGCTACTATTTCAACATTTTTAACAATATTACCACTTATATCATAAGCTACTAAAGATATATTATCTATATCATAAGTTCCTGCTTGTGTAAAATCCGAATTATCTAAATTTATTAAAGCTTTTACTGTAGCAATTTTATTAAGAGTATCTTCAGCACCTTTAACTACTACTTCACTCTTTGACAATTCCACATTTTTAACACTTAACTTTGGATCCAATTTGTCTTGATTCAACAAATCATAAGAAACAGTCTTTATAGAGCTAATTTTCTTCTTAATAGTAACCGTTACATAAGATGGATCTAATTTATAATCTAAACTATTTATAGTTTTATTATAAGTAAGTTTTACACGTACAGGTGTATCACTTGCTTCATAATCAGATAGGTCTAATAAAACTTCATTATCACCAAGTCTTTTGGCTAAATATATTTGTCCTTTTTTACCAATCAAAGTAATATCTACAGTTTCAGGCAAATCTTCAACTACATAAGCACTACTATTATATTTAACTTTTATCTTTTGATTTGGAATAATTTCTGCATCAGTATTAACATAACTATTTGCATCACTATCAATAAATGCAAACAGAATTATAGCAAAAATTAAAGAAAGATATATAAGCATATTAGGTCTATTTAATATTTTTTCAATTTTACTATCTTTTCCTATTTTTTGTTGAATATTATATACCAGTGTACTTATAGGTGTAACTATAAACTTATCAACAAACTTGGCAATACTAATAAAAACATTTTTAAAAGGATTATTTTTCTTTTTAGCCATTATCTATCACCTGTACTTTCTAATTCTTCCGAATCATCTGAATCAGCAGCATAGAACACCTCAGACTTTGGCTTCAGTTCATCAACTAACATCATTCTAAATTCATCTAAACTCAAATTATAGTGTATCTCATGATCAACAGCAATTGATAACCTTCCTGTTTCCTCTGATACTACTAATGCAATAGCATCGCTCTCTTCTGCTATTCCAAGTGCAGCTCTATGTCTAGTACCTAACTTCTTGTTCAAATTAGGATCCATACTAGTCTTAAATACTGCACCGGCACATGTAATTCTATCTCCTTGAATTATTACACCACCATCATGAAGAGGACTATTTGGAAAGAATATAGTACCTAACAAAGGACTAGTTACATCTGCATATATCTTAGTAGCAGGAGCTATATATTCAGAAAGAGAAACATCTCTCTCAATTACCATTAAAGCTCCTATTTTGTTCTTCTTTAAGTACTCAACAGCATCCATTATTTCATAAACAACTTTTTCTCTCTCCTCAGTAGTTAAAACCTTATTTCTACCAAGCAATTTAGTTCTACCAATAGATTCAAGAACAGAACGAATTTCTGGTTGAAACAAAACAATAACTGCCAAAGGTCCCCACTCAAAAACATATTCTAACAACAAACCTACTGTATATAGATTTAAAATATCACTAAACAATTTAACTATCACTAGAATAATTATGCCCTTAACTATAAGTGCCATTTTTACATTATTCTTAACATTTTTTAAAATATAGTAAGTCATAAACCATACAATACATATATCTATTACCTTCGTTATAATACTCCAAACATTTGCTAAAGTCATAAAATCTTTCCCTTCATATGCTATTTAATTATAACAATAAACAGCGAAAATTCATAGATATTTTACATTTTATAATTAATGCGAATTTAGATTTAAAGGAACATTTAAATCCTCCTCAGCATTAGACACATTATTATTTACACCATTATTTACATTTTTATTATTAGTTCCAAGTCCCATCGATCCACCTAAAGATACATTTTTATCTTTAATCTCGCTTTTTAACACTTCAATATCCATACTTTTTTCTCTTAATTCTTTTTTCTTCTTTTCAATACTTAAAATATCAGTATTTTTATCTACAAAGTATCCAGCTATACCTGCTCCAAATATAATAGCAAGTATTAAAAATATAATCCAAGTACTTTGTAAAAAAACTAAAAAACCATTCATAATAATCACCTAAGAAATACTTAAATTTCTTCCCTTTGGCTGAATTTGAATAAATGTATTTCCATCATTAACAACCAAATCAGTTCCATCAAGAAGAGTATATTTTGTTTGGGCTTTTCTTGAAGATTTAGACCATTTAATAGGTACAGCATATCCTTCTGAAATATAATAGCCTGTTCCGCTTCCTATATTATTTAAACCTTGTCTCCCCTTATTTTCAGGATCATCCAAAGTATAATTAGCAACTTGATAAGTAATTATATTTTTAAAAGTATATTGTTTTTTTGTAACATAATCTTTATGTTCCTTACCATTTACAAATCTCTTATATACCTTTTCATTTGCATCATATTCATAACTACTTGTAACAATATTAGAATAATTAATCGAAACCTTATTAGCTTCTTGACTGTCTGGAATAGATGCAAGATCAAGAGAATCAATACTATACTTTAACAATAAATCATTGTTTCTTACAGTTCTCTTACTTCCAATACCTTTTTTTAACTTAGCAATACTAGTAAATAAAGTATGTTCTGAAGAAACATTTAAAGTTTTATCTCTCCAACCTGTTGTAGAATTATCAACAACAATTCTTGTTACTCCAAGAGTACCAAAGTCTCTTTGAGCTTGCGGACTTTGACCATGATGTACATAAATTGCATCATTTTCTAAAGCATAATCTAAATAATAATGACGAGAACTTCTAATTGATCCTATACGTTCAGTATTTTGATCCAAGAATAACGCCATATACCTAGTAATTCCACCTTCTACAATCATTTCATATATTATATACGCATCCTGTAATCCGCTTTGTAAATGACGAGCCTGACTAACATTATTTATCATTATTGCAAATGGTCTAGAAGTCGTATTTTCATCAACAATTTTCAATTTAGGAGTTTCAGGAACAGGATCTTCTTTTTCTACTTTTTCTTCAACTTTCTTTTCTTTTTTAATACTGTTTTCAGATTCTTTAATTTTAGAAAAGTGAGCTACTGTTAAAAGAACAATAGGTGATATAATAATAAGAATTATTAAGACGAGTATAAGCAACCTCTTCTTACTCAATCTTTTTTTTGTTGTTGAAGAAGTTTTATCTTTATCATCATTTTTATATTTTTCTTTATTCTTTTTAATATCTTTACTCATACAAAACACCTCACAATTCCATTATACCATAACTATCATATTTTAATTTGAACTTCTCTTTGAATATCTCTTTCTTTTATAGATTGTCTCTTATCATAATTCTTTTTACCTCTACAAACAGCAAGTAAAACCTTTACTTTACCAGACAACAAATAAACTTTTAATGGTACTAAAGAATATCCTTCTCTTTCTACTTTTTCTTTTAATTTTTTTATTTCTTTTTTATGAAGTAATAGCTTCCTAGTTCTACGTTCATCATGATTAAATCTATTTCCTTCGTCATATTTTGCTACATACATATTTAAAAGAAAAACTTCATTATTCTTTATAATAGCAAAACAATCTTTAATATCAGCAGATCCATTTCTTATTGATTTAATCTCAGTTCCTTTTAATTCTATACCACACTCAATTGAATCTTCTACAAAATATTCATAATTCGCTTTTTTATTGTTTATCTCCATTACTATCATCTTCCCCCTCGTCACTATTTTTAGTAACTAACTCAAAATCTATCATAGCATTTTCTTTTGATGCACTTATACATTTTACTCTAACTTTATCACCAAGTCTATAAGTTTTCTTTGTTGATTTACCAATCATAGACAACAACTCAGGAATATAAGAATAATAATCCCCCTTTAAAGTTTGAACATGAACTAATCCTTCAACAAGATTAGGCAATTCTACGAAAAAGCCAAAATTAGTAATAGTATTAATAACTCCATCAAACTCTTCACCAATATGGTCTTCCATATATTCAGCCATTTTCATATCTAGAACTTCTCTTTCAGCATCTACTGCAGCACGTTCTCTTTCACTAGAATGAGAAGCGATTTCTACTAAAGAATTTTCCAATGTATGTATTGTAGTCATAGAAATATCATTTTGCACTAAATATCTTTTTAATAAACGATGGACTTCTAAATCTGGATATCTTCTAATTGGACTAGTAAAATGAGTATAAGCCTTTGAAGCTAGTCCAAAATGGCCAACATTATCTCTACTATATTCAGCCTTTCTCATACTCCTAAGAAGTAAAGATGACAATATTTCAAATTCTTTTTTATCTTTTAATTGTTCTAATATTCTTTGCATAGTTTTAGGAGTAAAGCCATTTGATATACCAGTCAATTTATATCCCAAGATTTTAACTAAATTCATAAATTCTTCAACCTTTTCCGGTTTAGGATCTTCGTGAACACGATATATAAAAGGCAAGTCCATTTGAAAAATATGATTAGCAACCGTTTCATTAGCAGCTATCATAAAATCTTCAATTAACATTTCTCCTTCTTCTCGTTCTCTTCTTTTAACTCCTATAGCTTTTCCAGTTTCATCTTGAATAATTTTAGCTTCATCTATTTCAAAATCTATATATCCTCTACTAATTTTTTCTTTTCTAAGTATTCTATGTAACTCGTTCATTTGATTTAACTTTTCAACAAAAGGTTCATATTCAGGATCAATAATATTTCTAACTATAACATCATTAACCTTAGCATAAGTCATTTTCTTTCTACTTTTAATAAAGCTCGGAAAAATATCATAATTTACAACATGTCCTTTATTATCTATTTCCATTACACAAGACATAGTTAACCTTATTACGCCTTCATTTAACGAACATATTCCATTAGATAATTTGTGAGGCAACATTGGAATAACAGTATCTGCTAAATAAGAAGAAGTTCCCCTATTATATGCAGCATCTCCTAAAGCAGTATTTTCTTTAACATAATTAGAAACATCTGCTATATGAACACCAAGTTCATAATTATTATTAGGTAATATTTCAATACTTATTGCATCATCTATGTCTTTTGTATCATCACCATCTATAGTAAAAATAACTTGTTCTGTTAAATCTCTTCTTCCTTTAGTTTCCTTCATATCAACTTCATTTGGAATAGCTTCCAATTCAGTTTCTACTTCTTCACCAAAGTCTTCATAAATTCCATGTTTATAAGCAATACTTAAAATATCAATACCAGGATCATTCTTATGACCTATTATTTTAATTATTTCAGCCAAATACTTTTTACTATTTACTTGTTTAATAGTCTTTACTAAGACTTTATGCCCTTCTACTATATCTTTAACTTTTTCTCCGGTTATTTCTATTTTTATATCCTTTTTAGAATCATCCAGTCTAAGAAAAGGAACATCATTTTCATAATAAACTTCACCAACTAAGTTATCTAGTTCCCTTTTTACTACTTTTAAAACTCTAGCTTCTTTTCTAACTCCTGAAGTATAAACTTCGCACATAACTATATCTTCATCTATAGCTCCATTAAAATTATTCTCAGATATATATAAGTCATCTTCTTTATCAAGTAATAAAAAACCAAATCCTTTTTTATTAACAGATAATTTTCCTATTTTCATACCAGGGCAATTTTTAAGTAATATATATTTTCCTTTTTTGGTCTTAAAAACAATAAATTCCGAAACTAATTCTTCCAAAGCCTCATATACTTCTCTATATTCATCCGAAGTTTTTAAACCAAGCATATCATTAATTTCAATAGCTTCTTTAGCTTCATGAACATTTTTTAACAAATCTAGTATCTTATCTTTCATGAAAATCCCATCCCTTTTTTAATTACTATAATAAGTACAATGCTTTTCACCATTTAAATATTCTATCCTAACTACTTCACTTTCTGTAACTTTTTCACTAGTAGAAGGATCAACCAAGTCTTTATCTAAATAACCCGTTTCCAATAAAGTCTTTGTTTTTACATAACAAGCTTCTATCTCAAGACATTTTTCCTTATTTTGTTCCGCATTTCCGAATTTAACTTCAGACGTCTCTGAAAAACTTACAGTAGTATATATAGCACCATCCATAGCAGCATCTTTAGAATCAATAAACAAACAAGCTGCACTTTCTATCTCCTTCTTATAGTTATTATAATTAGATTGCAATTGTCTACTTTGTAAACCCACCATATTTGTAGCAATCAAAGAAAACAACATAGACAACAAAGCTATAGTAATTATCAATTCAACCAAAGTAAATCCTTTACTATTCATACTACCACCTATTTTAATTATACCATAAACCAGCAATAATTAAAGCAAAAGAAAAAAGCCTAAAGGCTTATTTAGTAATAAATAGAATAAATGATATCACAAAGAAAGCTATACCAAGAAGAACTGTTAATCTAGTAATTAAAAGTTCTACTCCTCTTTCTTTTTGATTTTGAAACAATACTTCATTACCTCCAGTAATAATTTGACCAGCATCACTAGCTTTATTACTTTGTAATAATACTATTGCAATCAACAAAATACTAACTATTAAAAGTGCTACTTCCATAATTCCACTTCCATTTCAAATAATAAGTTACCATACAAGCAAATAAAAAGTCAAGAAAAAAATGCTTACGCATTTATTTAAACACTTTTATTATATTCTTTGATCTTTTCTTGAATAGTAATATCTGAACAATATTAAGTATTCCATTCGCTACTACAAATATACCAACTAACTTAGGTAAAAGCATAAACCTTGAAAAAGGATTAATAACCGTTAGAACTCCCATTACTAAAGAACACAAGCCAATAAATAGTATTAAAGAATATATTTCTTCTTTATTTTGCCAAAGCCTATAAGAATAAAATAAACTTTCAACTCCAACAGATAATAACCAAATACCAATTCCAACTCCTAATAAACTAATAAAATATGTAGGACTAATAATCATAACGATTCCTAATAAAACAAGCAAAATTCCTGGAATAAATCTATATTTCATAAAATTAAAAAACATACCAACATAAAAATAATCAATTAAAGCAAATATTCCATGGACAAGCACTAAACAACCAGATACAACAGTTGCAACAGTAGTTGCAATATCCGTATAAAATATCAAAAAGCAACCAACCAATACATCCAAAGCAATCATCAAAAAAGAAATATTTAACAAATTGTTAAAATTTTTTACAGCTCTATTCATCACACTACCGCCTTTACTATATATTATTTTAATCCATTAAACAAAATATTGCAATAAATTTTTAAATGTGATACAATACACTCTTATTTTGAAAGGGGAACAATTATGAAATTAAAAAAATTAAATATATTTGAATTTGATGAATTTTCAAAAAATCATCCATTAGGATCATATCACCAATCATCTAGCTTTGGAATGTTAATGAGCGAAAATAAATTTGATTACGAACTAATCGGAATGATAGATAATGATGATAATATAGTTGCCGCCTCTTTAATACTAATAAAAAGAATCGGATTACTATTTCGTTATGGTTATGCACCAAAAGGATTTTTGATTGATTACACAAACATCGATTTATTAAAAGAATTTTGTCACTTACTAAAAAAAAGATATTATCGAAAAAATCTTGCTTTCATAAAAATAAATCCTGAAATAGTAATTGGAACCCTAAAGAACAATGAAATAGAATATAACGATAACAAAAAAATAATAGACACATTAACATCTATAGGTTTTACAAAATTAATGGATAATAAATTCTTTGAATCTATGTTACCAAGATATAATGCAACACTTTATATAAAAGATTTCAACATTAATTCGGTAGATAAACGAACTAGAAACAAAATAAGGAAAAGTAACAAAAAAGGCTTTTCTTTAATAAAAGGTGAAAGAAAAGACATAGATGTTCTATATCAATTTATAAAAAAGAAAAAAAATGTATCAAAGCTTCATTACTATAATTACTATAATGTTTTTTCTAAAAATGATAGTATTGACGTTTTCTTAGTAAAATTAGATTTTGAAACTGCACTTATTTCAGCCAAAAACAATTATGAAAAAGAACTCGACAGAAATAATATACTTGTTAATAGATTGATGACAAACAATAATAGCGAAAACATAAGAAAAAAAATGGAATCTGACACAATATTAAATAGCATTAACAGCGATATATCATACATAACAAAACGTCTAGCAAGTAAACATGACGAATACGTAGCTGGAGCAATTACAATAAAATACAAAAATAGAGTTAGTATATTAATAAGTGGATATGATACAAATTATAAACAATTCAATCCAAATTATTATCTTCACCATCAATTAATTGAATATTACAAAAACGATTATGAATATCTCGATCTTAACGGAATAACCGGAGACTTCTCTGACGATAATCCATATAAAGGCTTAAATGAATTTAAACTAGGATTTAACCCAAATGCTTTTGAACTAATAGGAGAATTTGATCTTATAATAAATGAAGGAATCTATATAAATATGAGCAACAATGGTATATTATTAAAAGAATTCGATAGATCTCAGAAGAATAAACCAACCACCGAAGAAAAAGTACAAAAAATAAAAGAAATAAAACCAGCAAAAGAAATTAAAGAAAAGAAAAAAAGCTTTATTACTATAACAAAGAAAT
>AUXO014831570.1_pt1 | contig 12030 bp, 7 predicted proteins | sample 768731 | NCBI WGS metagenome assembly AUXO01 (sample SAMN02715735, study PRJNA202380) | gut metagenome | biome: sheep rumen | host: Ovis aries | place: New Zealand: Palmerston North | reverse complement strand
GAAGCATCGCACTATACGGCAGAGCTGTGGAAGAAAGTCAATGCAGCCACAAAGTCGAGCCTTGAGAAACTTTTCCGTAGTGGCATGATGAGCAAGGAGCGTTATGAGAAGATACGCGACATGTTCGAGTACTACATACCCCTGCAAGGTTTTGACGAGACAGTAGCCGAGGATGTGTATGCATACATGGGCAGTGATGGCACCCGTCTGTACGGCACGCCGATACGCACAGCGAAGGGACGTAAGAGCAAGGCAGACGACCCATTGGCAACCATACAGATGAATGGCGAGGCCGCAATCAGACAAGGCAACAGAAACGAGATGAAGCAGACGTTCCTCAACTTCGTTCAGAATCATCCGAGCGACCTGGTGAGCGTTAGCGATGTATGGTTGCGATACAATGATGTGACGGACGAATGGGAGCAATACTTTGATGCTGGCCTTCGTGACGGTGACACAGCAGCAGATGTTGCACGCAAGGTAGAAGCCTTTGAGCAGCGCATGGAGCAGCTTGCACAATCCGACCCCGACCATTACAAGCGCGGCAGTGACATGAAGGACGTGCCGTTCCGCGTACTCACGTCGCGCGACATGGCACAGCATCAAGTCATGGTAAGGCGTGGCGGTAAGACGTATGTCCTTACCATCAACGGCAACCCAAGAGCTGCGCAGGCGTTGAACGGCATGACAAACCCCGACGTGTTCACAGAAGGTGTCTTTGGCAAGGCAATGAACTTCGGTCAGCAAGCCAACAGGTTGCTGAGTGCTCTCTACACGACACGAAACCCAGAGTTTGTTGCGAGCAACTACACGCGCGACATGCTCTATTCCAACTGCATGACATGGGTGAAGGAATCTCCTTCGTATGCACTGAAATTCCACAGGAACTTTGGGAAGTGCAATCCTGTAACAATGGGCAAGCTGTTTGTGTCGTGGGAGAATGGTAGTTTGAGAAAGTCTGTTGAGAATGGCAGTGCCAACGATATGCAGCGTCAGTTCTACGACTTTATGATGAACGGAGGCGAAACAGGCTGGACGAGCCTGCGCGACATCGAGCAGCACAAGAAAGACCTTGAAGCAGCTATCCGCAGAGAAGGCAACACCAGCAAGAAGGCATGGAAGGCCATAGGCGGTGCGTTCGACATTGTCAACAGAGCGGTAGAGAACAGTGCAAGGTTTGCAGCCTTCCTGACAAGCAGGGAAATGGGTCGCAGCCTTGAAAGAAGCATCTACGACGCGAAGGAAGTCAGTGTGAACTTCAACAAGAAAGGCAGTGGCGACAAGTTCTTAAGTTCGCAAGGCCAAACGAAGCTTGGTAAGCTTGGAGCGACATTAGGCGGTTCGGGACGCGGTTTGTATGTATTCTTCAATGCAGGCGTTCAAGGCTTGGCAAACATAGCGGGAGCCACAAAGGAGCATCCGTTTAAGGCAGCAGGGATTGTGATGGCACCATTCTTTATGCTTGGCGCAATCATGCCCATTATTGGTGAGATAGTCAGCGGCGGTGGTGACGATGATGATGACTATTACAACCTGCCCGAGTATGTGCGTCGGAACAATATCGTGTTCAGGTTTGGCAAGGATAAGCCTTGGGTGAAGATACCATTGCCCATAGAGTTCAGAGCCATGTACGGACTTGGCGAGCTTGCTTGTGGTGTACTGAGAGGCAAGGAGCGTTACAGCAACGAGGAACTTGCAAAGCAGTTCATTTCTCAGATTAGCCAAGTGTTGCCGCTTGACTTCATGGAAGGTGGAGGCGGTTGGCACGCATTCATACCAAGTCAGATAAAACCAGTTGTTGAAGCCTACAGCAATATAAGTTGGATTGGACTCCCCATCTATCGTGACAACAAGTTCAAGCCGTATGCTCCACAATGGACGCTTGCCTACGACAACACAGACAAGACGCTTGTTGCAATGACAAGATGGCTGAACGAAGCGACAGGCGGCAGCGACGTATCGCAGGGATGGATAGACTGGAACCCAGCAAGGATAGAGTACATGCTGAAAGGTTATCTTGGCGGTTATTATACGATGTATGACCGCTTGAAGAAGACGGCAGAAACGGCATTTGGAGAGCGCGAATTTGAATGGCGCAACATACCAGTTGCGAGCCGTTTCCTTCACGAAGGCGACGAGAGAACCTCAGCCCGCAAGGCTAAGAATGAGTACTTTGACCTTCTCAAGGAGTACGACGAGACGAAATCTCATCTGAATGACTTCAAGAAGATAGCCGACAGCAGGCGTGAGGATGCCTTTGAATACGCCAAGCGTATTGACTTCTTGCACAACAGCAAGGAGTACACGCACTATCAGATAATTGATAATTACAAGCCGTTGCTGGATGCCTACCACGACATGGAGAAAGATGCAGAAGGCGAAGACAAGAAGAAGATACAGGAAGAGGAAGATATGCTTCGCCGTGAGTGCATTGACTTGATACATGCCGTTGACGATGGCAAGGAGATAGATACGGATGCCTATATAGAAAGTTCAATGGAACGCATGTATGGTTCATGGCGAATCGACATAAGGAAGAAGGCCGGAAGCATCATTGCAAAGGGTCTTGGCGGAACGGACTATTATGGCAGCGGCAGTGCAACCAGCACAGAGTATGGCAAGGCATACGACATGATGCGCGAGAAGTCCGACCTTGAAGATGATGTACGCATGCAGGTAGAAGTAAGGAAGGCGAAGGAAGGCGGTAACAAGAACCGCGAGAGTGCTCTTGAATCCTCTCGGAGAGCAATGAACGATGTCAAGAAATACCTAAGCTCCGGTGCAGACCAGCATCAAGTTATGGAGGATATTCGCAGATTACGCAAGTATGCCCTGGAACTTCCAGAAGAGATTTCGGATGATGAGCTGGAAGAGATAAAGGCGAACATCAAAGAATCCAAGGATGAGATGATAGATGAATATGGTGTTGAATAATGACAGTTAAATGACAAAAAGATATGGCAGAAAGATTATTGTCGATGAGACGTGTTCGTCCGCAGAATGACATTGAGAGTGCGGACAGCCTGGTTCGCAGTCGTGCGATAAACAGTGACAGCAGGGCTCGAGGTCAGCAGGTCTTGATGGAGGCGCAGCTTCATAACTACGGCATGTATCGTTACAGGCGTGACCGTTTGCGCAGCAAGCGTTACACCTTTGGCGACCAATGGGGTGACACCATCTGTGTAGATGGTGAGAAAATGACCGAAGAGGAATACATCAAGCGCCAGGGCAACATTCCCTTGAAGACAAACCTGATACGCAGGCTTGTCCGCAACGTTGTAGGTGTATATCGCAGTGACGACACAGAGCCGGTATGTATAGCCCGTGACAGGGAAGAGCAGCAGCAGGCCGAGACGATGAGCGTTGCCTTGCAGTACAACATGCAGCTTAACCACATGAGGGAGATGTACGCGAGGACATTGGAGGAATACCTTATCGGTGGCTTGGTTGCCCACAAGAAGCGTTTCTGTTGGCGCAATGGCAAGATGGACAACTGGACGGACTATGTTCAGCCAGATAACATCATCCTTGACAACAATATGCGTGACCTTCGCGGTTGGGACTGTACCTTTATCGGTGAGATACACGACGTAAGTTATGGTGAGATGTGCGAGCAACTTGCCAAGAGCCCTTCCGACTATGTGCGTCTTGCAGAAATCTACAAAGCCGCTCGTAACCAAAACGGCCTTGTGACGTACTGGAATGAGTTTGGCTATAACAGAGACCATGTTGACACAGACTTCTTGATGCCGAAGGACGAAAGCCGTTGCCGCATCATAGAGGTGTGGCGGAAGGAGAGCAAGCCGAGGTACAGATGCCGTGACTACAACAGCGGCGAACTGTATAAGATAGACATAGAGGACTATGACGTGATGGTAGCAGCAGAGAATGCGAGCCGCCTGCAGCGTGGCACAGAAGCCGGTATGGAAGCAGAGGACATTCCCCTCATCAAGGCAGAGTGGTTTATAGATTCCTATTGGTATTACTATATCCTTTCTCCGTTTGGTGACATCATAGACGAAGGCGAGTCACCTTTCGCCCATGGCAGTCACCCCTACGTGTTCAAGGCATATCCATTCCTCGATGGCGAGATACACAGTTTCGTCTCGGACGTATTAGACCAGCAGCGTTACACGAACCGTTTGATTGTGATGCAGGACTTCATCATCAGAGCAAGCGCGAAGGGTGCTTTGCTTGTTCCCGAAGACTGCCTAAAGGGTCAGAGTCCCGAGGATTTTGCAGACTCATGGGCGAAGTTCAATGGTGTTATTGTCTATACGCCGAGCAAGAGCGGTGTCGTTCCTCAGCAGGTAAGCGCCAACTCTACGAACATTGGATTGCACGAAATGCTCAGCTTGCAGTTGAAGTTCTTCGAGGACATCAGCGGTGTTAATGCAGCATTACAGGGCAAAGCCAGCTTCTCGGGCGAGAGTGGCAGTCATGCCGAGCTGATGGCACAGAACGCAAGCGTAAGCCTCATCGACATCTTGCAGTCGTTCCAAGATTTCACGCTTGACGCGGCATACAAGGACATCAAGAACATACAGCAGTTCTATGACCATAAGAAGACGTTGAGCATCGTAGGTGGCAAGGCCGTAGTGTATGACCCACAGAAGATACGCAACATAGAGGTAGACATCAGCATCCAGCAGAGCAAGGCCAGTCCCGTGTACAGGAACACGGTCAACGACTTCCTTATTAAGCTATTCGAGATGCAAGCCATCAGCCTTGAGCAGATGCTACAGATAGGTAAGTTTGATTTTGGCGACGAGCTTTTGCAGAACATACAGAGTCAGAAGCAGCAGCTGGAGAATGGGCAAATGCCAGAAGGACTTTCTCCGGAGCTTGCAGAGAGAGCTCATCAGGGAGCGAACCAGCAGGCAGTGGAGCAGCTGTATGGAGCGATGCGCGGTGCGGCGTGATATGTTTGCGTTGGAAACGCAACAGACAAGACATGAGTTTCATAAGAGAGAGGGGCAGTCAATGTGACTACCCCTCTCCTTTTGTTACTTCTTAGCTTTCCTGGCAAGCTTCTGTTGGCGTTTGATATATTTTTTCTGCTCTCTGTCAAGCTTGCACCAACGTAGGTATCGTTCAAGGCTGTCCGCTAACTTCTCCTTGCTACATGCACCTAAACCGTTGGCGTATGGCGTATGGTAGAGACAATCACGTTCAAGCGTCAATATGTCAACGTTGCTCGGCAAGCGTCCTTCCTTCTTCATCTGTCGGAAGATGTGCCTATTCATAACAACAAACTGTCCGTCAGTTTGTAAAAGTATGTACTGGCGTTCTCCAGTCTTCTCGAATTTGTTGTCAGCCATCTTAATGGCATTGTGGAAACGATTTGCATCAAAAAACCTTCTGATTTTGTTGAACATAGTTGTAAAATTAAAAAGTTAATAATTAAATTGTAGCTGCCGAAACAGCCTTCCTTTTCATTATCTTATTTATTGATTCGTTCTTCTTCACGATACGTGGTATATCCATTTCGTGGAAGCAGATTTGCATGCCGATTGCTCGCGTCATGAGTCTATCATCGTGGTATCCTTCCTTTGCCTCGAATCCTCCCTTGTCCGTTTCGACGTATGTGAGGTATTCGTCCAGGCACTCTTCTTCACGCTCGATGTAGAGATGTTCGCGCACGACGGTTTTCAGGTTGTGTATGATGAGAGGCTTTGTGAGCGTGTTAGTGTGGAACCCGTATTTTTTCGGCAGTCCCTGCTTCACATCTTCTGCACTCTGCTTACGTGCATAGAGCTGACTTCCGTACACGTCTCTCACTAGCGTAAGGATATACTCTGCTTCACCCTTAGTATTATTTGTTTCGAGCGTGTTGCTCTCAATGACAAGCAGCGCGTTATTGTAGTATGCCGCCACCTGTGCAGCTTTCCATGCCAGTTTGTCCATGTCGATATGTCCATGCCATTCTGCGGCGACTGTAGGCTGTTCTCCGTCCATCATATATAGTCGGTCAATGACAAGAATATCCGCGAAGTCAGCTTTTTCGGTGTGTCCCTTCCCGACATCGACAATGACAAGGTATCTGTCGAGCACTTCCTCCTCCTCATCCCTCTCCACATCTTGCCACATAAACAATCGTCCGTTCTCTTCCTTTTGGAACCGCAGGTTTTCGATAGCCTGTTCACCCTCGTCAGCACGTCCGTATATTTCTCCCTTCCATTTTGGAGGCCGACATGCAGCCCTGAACTGCTCGACATCCTCCGCAGAGAAGACACGTCGGCCGGAGAACGTGAATGCCTCTATGTCGTTGGATGGGTATTCAGAAGCCATGTCGGCATGCGAAGTGTACTTAGAGCGCTCCTGAATGTACCAGTTGATAGCTTCGAGTTTAGCTCCCTGCTGCCAGAGCCACCACAGATACGTACCAGGTTCCTCTCGGTCCGAGTTGGCCGCTTCATTGTTTCGGTTAGCGTAGAGCCAAGAGGCGAAGTCATGTTTCGATTGTATCGAAACAAACGGAACGGCGTATTGCTCGATTTCAAACCAAGCGACAAACATGGCATCGAACTGGCTTTTTCCGTTCTTCGCTGCGAGGTATTCACGATGGAAGAAGTTGCCAGTACCGTTGGCGGTGGATTCGTACACAATCATGGTGTACGGCTTCAGGAGAATACCCGAACAAGCAGAGCGAATGATGTCTTCAGGTGTCTTGCCTTCCGTCTTTTTCCATAGTCCGACCTCCGTGCAATGAACGAGGTTGTAGTCACCACCACGTGCAGAGTCGGGTTTTTCTGCCGTACCAATCTTTATCTTGCAGTTGCGTTGCGGTATGCGGTGAATGTTACCGCTATTACCAACGCCGACCATCTTAGGCTCCTTCTCGTTGTATGCTTCACCGAGTTTATAGAGCATGCTGATGGGGTACTCCTTAATCATGCGGTCGAACATGTCCTTCACCTCGTTGGAAGCATCCTTGACGTGTCCGACGATGAGGCTGTTGAGTCCGACCTTATGAATGAGCTGTAGCCATGCCATGTAAATCTGTATGGCCGTAGAGCCACCCCACTGACGCGCTTTAAGAAGAATGAGACGTATCGGTTTCCCGGCAATACGTTTCTTCTCTAAGCGAGCAATAAGTTTCCTTTGCGGTCTGTTGAGCCGGAAGTGTATATCTTCTCCCCCACCCTTGTTTTTTATGAACACATAGAGCACCGCCCAAAATGCAAAGTCGTGTCGGCATCGAATGCGAACATATTGCTCAATGATTTTCTGCCTTTCCTCGTTGGTATATTCAGCCTTTCCGTCTGTAAGCTCATGGAAGAACGCTTCCACTGAGCCAGCCTCAACAAGCTGTCTGACAAGCGGCACCTGCATCATCCGTACCGGTATATACTGTACCGGTATAGGAAAATCGGAAATCCCGATTTTTCTCCTCTCTCCGATAGAGCCTTCACCAGTTATGGGATTGAACTTGGCGCGAATTGCTTCGTTTCGTAGCTCGTTCTCAGCTAATATATTGTTGATGGCCTCGGAAAGCGATGCGTTGCGAACGGCATCATCCCCTAACAGAACAGATGTCGCAGTTTCTTTCTTCGTTCTTCGTACCATTTCTTTTTGACATTTAAGATATATATTCTTGCCGATACGGCAGTAAGGTAGAACTTAGGTGCAGGTTGTTTGACTACGAGCGTCGCCAGTTCGAACGGTGTCATATTAGGATTCCTTTTTTTTATCCGCATGGCACGCTTGAAGATTTCCAGGAACATCTCTCGTTTAGTCTTCCTCATCTTCTGCAGCCTGTTGCCGTTCATCATGGCAGCAATAACTACAGCAGCCCTTTCTTCACTCACCCAGAATCTTTTAGCCGGCCTCATAACAATCTGCTCGTAGATATTCATCATTCTAATCTCTTTGGCAGAACTTATGAGTTCATGATATACACGCATGAGGTCTTTGTCCCTCTGTTGTTGCAAGGTATTAGTACAAGTGTATTTCATTTCAGGCTTCATTCATATAAATCCGATTGCAAAGTTAATTCACGCATTGATAAAGATAACATCAGCGGTCGCTTATAAATGCGTATTTTTGTGCTGTAAAAAATCATGTAAAACAAATGTAAGGTATGGCAGCAGCTGATAATAAACAAGTTAAAAGCAGGCGCGATTTAGTTCTTGAACGCCTGAGAAACCGCTATCCTGACAAAGATTTCTCAGATGATGATGCGATTTACGGCCAAATCTCCGATGATTTCGATGTTTACGACAAGGATTTAGAGCGTTACAAGGCCGAAGAGAAGGCCATTGTAGACATGTACGCGAGCGACCCGAGGAGCGCATACTTCATGTCCGAATGGCATGACGGCGTTCATCCCGTAGTGGCTTTAGTACGTCGCTACGGCAAGGAGTTCAAGGATGTAATGGAAGACCCCGAATGGCAGGAACAGATAGAAGCAGCCGACAAGGAGTTTGCCGAGCGTACTGCCAAGGAAAAGGAGCTGGATGCTCTTTACGAGCAGAACCATTCTGAGTCGAAGTCGGTAAGAAACGCTTACCAAGAGGAACATGGTCTGAGCGACGAGCAGATAGATGCCGCGCTCGCATTGCTTGTTAGCATCGTCAACGACATGGTAGTAGGCAAGTTGACATCTGATGCGCTTGACATGGCAATGAAGGCCATCAACCACGATGCCGATGTTGAGACCGCGAACCAGGAAGGTATTGTTCAGGGCAAGAACACGCGTATTGAAGAGAAGCTTCGCAAGCCCAAAGGTGGCGACGGCATGCCAAGTCTTGGCGGCAAGGGCAATACTCCATCATCAGGGAAGAAAGGCTATAACATCTTCGATTATGCAGAGGCAGCAAGCTAAGAGCATTGAACATTGACGATTTAGGATTGTATGAGTGTTAGCGTAGAATTTCCTCCTCCCAAGGTGCGAGCGCCCTCCAAAGGCACCGCAGGTCTGCAGACACAACTATGTGGTTGCATGACATCGGTAAGTGCTTTGATGGAGGCCGGAAAGGCTACAGGAAACGCGAGCCTCATAAAGAGAAGCATCGGTTAAAAGAACAAGAGAATAAACATAGTATTAACAATAATAAAGAAAAAAGAAAATGGCACAAGAAGTAACAACAACCCAGACTCCTAATACTACTACTGGAGTTCTTGAACCGCCTACACAGGCAAATCCCAATTTCCCAAATGTGACACCAGCATCTGGAACAGCTGGTCTTGAGACACGTGTAGGTGGTGCACCTACTACCGTCAGCGCTGTGCAGAATGCGAGCGGCGGTATGGGCGAACTTGTCATGCCCGAAGTTGACAAGCGAATCTTCATGTTTGAGCGTGACAAGAACGCTTTCATGCAGCTGATGCTGATGGCAAAGCGTGTCAACGTGAAGAGTATGGAGGTAAAACATTATGCCATCGACCAGGGCACTCCCATGGTAACCGTAGCATCGGTTAGCGGCAACGTTATCACTCTTGTCAATTCCGACAAGGGCAAGGTACGCGCCTACGACACGCTGAAGGTTAAGGGTGTGAAGGGCTACGACTATGTTACCGGCACAGGTAACGTGAAGAGTCGCCGTCCTCTGCAGCTGTTTGTGAAGAGTGTGAACAGCGACGACACCATCACCTGCGTAGCAACCAATGGTGTGAAGCAAGCCGCCACCGACCAGTACGGCAGTCTTCCCACAAGTACCTCTCCAGCAGCCAGCAATACCAATGTGATTGTGGAAGGCACGAAGCTGGTTCGCATGGGTAATGCCCTGTACGAGACGCAGAAGTGGGTAGACCCGAACACGGTTATCCCCGTACCCGACGACCTGTATCTGCAGAAGCGCGGCATGACAAACATTGTGTCCAAGTACCTTGCCGACCAGAACATGGAGATTCCGTACGATGAGGCAGTGAAGGCCGAGGCACAGCTTCGCGAGTTCAAGTCGCAAGGAAACCGTACCCTTATCGACTCTCAGCAGTGCAAGATGCTTGTTCGCAGCTCTATGGGCGACGACCAGTGGGACTACATCACCAATGGTGTTCGCTGGCAGGTGAAGCGCGAGGTGAAGCACAAGGGCAAGTGGACGGCCGAGGATTTGATTGCACTTGTCAAGCTGTATTACAGCGGTGCAGACAAGCCTCAGAGCGGTCTTCTGCTTTGCGGTGACAATCTTGGCCTCAACCTCCAGCTCATCGACTGGACAGGCCATCCCGAGGTTATCATGTCTCCGTACAAGAACGATACTCTTGGTTGGGAAGTCACCAAGTTCCACTGCTTGTTTGGCGACATTGAGATTGCCATCGAGCATGACCTAAACGATTGCGGCTACGAGAACAGCGGTATCATCGTCGGCGAAAAACGTTTGGTACACTATGTTCGCAGGGGCGAGTCGAGCTACACCGAGGGTGTGCTTGGCGAAGAGGCAACGCGCAACGGTGTACTTGTGAGCGACGCGCTCGGTCTGAAGGGCAACTGCCACATTTGGATTGACGGTGGCGATGATGACGACGACACCACAGCACCTTCTGCACAGGAGTTCCGTCTGTGGGGTGGTTCGACCGAGCCTACGAGCGGCGACCTCGAAAGCGGCGTTGTTTACGTATTCGCGCAGGCTCTGACACTCAACGTGGCAAGCGGTGGAACGACCTATCAGACCGTTAAGGTTGATGCAGGCGAAGCCTACAAGTACGATTCTACGGCCAACAGCAACCACGGCGGATGGACTAAGTTCTACGGCCCTATTGCTGCAGAGTGAACCGTCTGAAATGGTAGCCAAAGGGGACGGACGCAACTCCAAGCCGTCCGTCCCCTTTTTTTAGCCTGCATTGATATAGTAACAAACAAAACACAAAGACATGAAAGTCAAAACATACGGAATTAACGGTCTAACGGAGTGGCATGGCGATGTAAAAGCCGGTGCAATTTCTGTAAGGGTGTCATTTACTGGCGGCACAGCCTCTCCGAGTGGTGCTCAGCCAGCATACTTTATGACGAAAGACCCTATTACTCAGTTCGTGATAGAAAACTCGAACGAGTTTAAGAGTGGTTTCATCCACTTGGAGATGATGCACGAATTGCCTGGGGAGCATCATCGCATGGCAATGCCGAAGGAACAACCTGAGCCCGCAGCAGAGGCCAAGCCAGCAGCAGAGACCAAGCCCGCAGAGACAGCTGAAGAGGTTGTTGAAGAATCGTCCGAATCGGATTCAGAGACGGCCGCAACAGTTATAAAGGTGTCCGACAAGGCCGAGGCTGTAGAGTGGTTGAAGGAGCATTATCCCGATAAGGGTTATACCGGCTTCAAGCTTCGCGGCAAGGAGGCATTTGAGAGTGCCTGCAAGGAGAACAATGTAACGTTTGACATTCAAGGTTGAGTTTAGGCGATGGCAAGGTACGTAACAGAGAGAGAGTTTACGAAACAGGTTCGCGTCTGTCTTGACGAGAACATGAGCAGTGAGGCGTTGTCGGCATTGAAAGATGTTGATACGCTTTCGCTTGACGCTATTATCAGCAGCAAGGCGGAGGATGCAGCTCTCTCTGTGTTGCGTGCCGCGCCTATTGACAAGCTTGGCGACATAGCGCAGAGCCTCGAAGCGACTCCAGTTATATCGGAAACGTCGCCCCATAAGGGTATTGTGTCACTGCCGTTGGACTTTGAGCGTATTGTGCGCTTCAAGATGTCGAGCTGGAAACATCCGCTCTTTGAGGCAAAGCCACCATTCACGCCATTGTATGAACAGGCTAACAGCGGTTTTAATGTATATGGCACGAAAGACCGTCCTGTAGTGTTCCTTGTTCCATCCACCTCGAACGCAAGCGACCTTGCCCTTGAAGTGTTCTGTGCAGGGAAGGCCGAAGACACGCTTGACGGCTGTCTGTATGCAGCAACGCCCAAGAAAGAGGGAATCGCTACCGATGATGATAACAGCGGTGATAGCGGCAGCACCGGTGACAATACAGGTGATAATACTGGCGACAACACTGGCGACAACACTGGCGACGACAACACTGGCGGTGACGATACTGGCGACGATACTGGTGGCGACGATACAGGTGGTGACGATACAGGT
>AUXO017861997.1_pt1 | contig 12031 bp, 11 predicted proteins | sample 768731 | NCBI WGS metagenome assembly AUXO01 (sample SAMN02715735, study PRJNA202380) | gut metagenome | biome: sheep rumen | host: Ovis aries | place: New Zealand: Palmerston North | reverse complement strand
TACTATTTTTACGATTTTTGTCATAAAAAATGATTTTTTGATTTATTTTATAATTAATAATAGACAATAAATGTTAATAATTAAAGTAATAAAAACTAAATATTTTATTATAGAGATAATTCAATATAAAAATTTTTACTATTTAGTTAATAAAAAAATAAAAAGCGTCAAATTGGCGCCTTTTATTAAATGTTTAATTCTTCAATATGGTTTACATATGGAAGGGATTTTAAAGCCTCAATAATATCTTCATGAGTTTTGTATTGTTTTAATTCTTTTTTATAAATTGATAGAGAAATTGTATAAACTGATAAGCCAGAATTGATATATGCAGGATTGAGTTCTATATCATCTATAATTAATCCTAAGTCACGAATTACTTTTACGAAATTAGATAGGTCAGTTTTGTTTAAAAGCTCTAAGTGAATATCAAAGTGAGATGATCTATTTTTTAAATATATTTCTAATCTTGGTAATATAGATAGAATGAATAGTAGAAGGAATCCTGATATTAAAGTTATTGTGTATAATCCAAAACCGATTGAGAAGCCAATGAATGCTTGAGCCCATAAAGCTACAGCGGTAGTTAAACCTTTAATCTGATTTCTACTAGAATATAGTATCGTATAACTTGATATTATTGCGATACCTATCGCCATCGCAATTGATAAAGCAGGGAATACAATATTATATCTTACGATTAAGAATATATCTACTAAAGCTGAAATGGTAGAGGATAAAGAAACAATAATAAATGTTCTTAATCCTGCTGCGTGTCTTTTATTCGCTCTTTCTATTCCAAATAACGCCGCTAAAAGTATTGATAAACTGATTCTAATTATTATTTGATAACCAAAATGTATTTGATTATCTCCACTAATTAATTTCGCAATTGGATCAACCATTTTTGTAATATCCATAATTACCTCCTATTTATAAATCTATGATTCTTTGGCGTATAATATTCTTCATAATATTCTTCAGCCGCTTCATTGAACGCTTCTTCAGCCTCATTCTTAGGAATATTATCCTCAGATTTATATTTCTTTTGTATTTCGTTAATTTGTAAAGTTAATATTTCTACAGGTAATAAATCTTTATTACCATTTGAAATAGTTTCAATTGGAACTTCTTCATTAATATCTTTAGTATATGATTTAGATAGATATAATCCTAATTTAGATAGGCCTGGACCAACTAGTTCATATAAAACTGAAGAAGCTAATATGATTGTTTGTAAACTATCACCTAGTTCACCTGGAGCGTTACCTAAGATTCTACCGCCCATATAAGCTAATCCTATCGCTACACCTGCTTGAGGAACGAGTCCTAATCCTAAATAATTCTTAACGAGTTTATTCTTTTTAGTGACAGTACATCCTAAGTAAGCTCCACCATATTTACCTATGATTCTTGAGAAGAAGTAAACTATCGCAACGACCATTAATGGAACGAATCCTATCATTGTTTTATCGCTTAACGCTTTTAAGTTGAATGTCATACCACTTCTTACAAAGAAACATAACATAATAGGTGGAGAGAAGTAGTTTAATTGTTTAAATAATTTATCATCATTAGTTAGATTGATATAGATCATGCCCATCGCCATACAACCTAGAAGTGGTGTTTGATCTAATAATGAACAGAATCCACAAAATAAGAATAGTAGAGCTATCGCAATAATTAATCTATTATCTACAGTACGTTTAGATGGAATTAATATTTTAAGTAAGAATCCACACGCTCCACCTACTATTAAGCAGATAATACTTTTAATAATAGGTAGTCCAACTGATGAGAAACTGAATCCTGATGAACCTTTAGTTAAAGCTAAACATATAGATATCGCAACACTATATAGGATTAGTGATACAACATCATCTAGCGCAACAACTTCTAATAATGTATTCACATATTCGCCTTTAGCTTTTGTTTGTTTAATAGTCATTATAGTTGATGCGGGAGCGGTAGCGCTTGATAAAGCCGCTAATACTAGTGAGAACGCTAAATCGATACCTAGAGCGAATCTACATAATATAAATACTATTATCGATGCGGCTAACGCTTCAAATAAAGTAATTATAATGACGCTTACGCCTGATTGTTTTAATTCTTTTAGTTTAAAATATTCTCCAGCTCCAAATGCGATAAAAGCTAGTGCGATATCGGTTAAAAAGCTCATCCCATCAATTACTCTATTTGGTATAATTCCGCTAATATTAGAATTTGGAAATAGAGTCCAGATAGGAACTAATAAGACACCAGTTAGAATATAAGCTGTAACATTTGGAAGCCTTAATAGTTTCGTTAATCTCGTCATTAAAAATCCACCAAATAATATGATGGCTATAGAAATTATGACAAGCGCAACGCTAGATTCAATATTAAGATTTTCAAGAATCTTTTCAATTAAAGAAACAGGCAAAACTTCCACCTCTTTTATCTAAATGATGTATTATTGTATTTTACAATAATAAAATATATATTTCAAGAGAAAACGTTTTCAATTTCAATTATTTACATTTTTTTACTTTTGAAATTTATAAATATCTAAAAAAATAGGATTTTTTCAATATATAAATATATGAAAAAAACTAAAAAAATAGTAAAATAGAATAAATGGTTTTTTATGTGATCATCTAAAGAGGCCTAAAATAAATGGATACAAAAGAAGTTAGTGTAAAAGAAAAGAAATACTTATCTATACTTGAAGTGTGGGCTTTATCATTTGGCGCCAGTGTTGGATGGGGTGCTTTCTTTATGCCTGGAAACACTTTTCTAAAACTATCTGGACCACTTGGATCTCTACTTGGAATGGTAATTGGCGCTATCATAATGATTATCATTGGTAGAAACTATCACTACATGATTTCAAGATACGATTCATCAGGCGGCGCATTTACTTATACAAGAAAAACACTTGGTGAAGATCATGGTTTTTTATGCGCTTGGTTCTTAATTATCACATATATATCTATCATATGGGCTAACGCAACTGCGGTTATATTATTTGCGAGATATTTATTTGGACCAATATTCCAGTTTGGATTCCATTACGCAATCGCTGGATACGATATATATTTTGGTGAATTACTTTTAAGTAGTTTAATAACTATCCTATCTTTTTTAAGTTGTCTATTTAAAAAGAAAATCGCATCAATCATACAATTAATATTTTCATCCCTCCTATTTATTGGTATTCTTACACTATTCTTTTTAGTGTTATTTGGTAGACCAGTTGAAACTAATATTACTCCACTATTTTCTACTGATAAGAATTATTTCTTCCAAATCTTTAGAATAGTTGCGCTCATGCCATGGGCATTTGTAGGATATGAATCAATATCTCATTCAACAGATGAATTTAAATTTGATAAGAAGAAGACATTCTCAATTATTATTGTTGCGGTAATAGTCATTATCATTTCATATATATTATTAACTATACTTTCTGTCTTAGTTTATCCTACCGCTTTTAATAGCTGGCATGAATATATATTCGCATTAAGCACTTTATCAGGTAATGAAGCATTACCAGTATTTTATGCGGTTGAAACAAGCGCTGGAAAAATTGGCTTAGTAATACTTGGTATAGCGATTATTTCTGGAATCATCACAGGTATCATCGGTAACTTAATATGTTCATCAAGATTAATCTATTCAATGGCTAAAGATGATTTTATTCCTAAATGGTTTAAAGTTACTAATAAAGAAGGAATTCCTAAAAACGCAATATTATTTATTCTTGTAGTAAGTTTAGCGATCCCTTTCTTTGGTAGAACCGCTATAAGTTGGATAGTTGATATATCTACTTTAGGCGCATCAATAGCGTATTTCTATATTTCTTTTTCAACATTTATTAATGCTAAAAAAGATAAGAATAAACCATATATGGCAACAGGCCTAATCGGTTTAATTCTATCTATAAGCCTTTTATTATTCTTAATGATTCCTAATATTTCTAGTGAATCAGGTATCGCATCTGAGTCATATTTCATCATAAGTGCTTGGGGAATATTAGGATTATTATTCTTTAGAATATTACTTTCTAAAAATAAAGATGAAGCAGATAGATTTGGTAACACATCAGTTGTATGGGTTACATTTATGTTACTAATATTCTTAACATTAACTTTATGGAATTACCATTCAGTACATAAAATTACTGAATCTAGCGCAGAAAGAATACAAGAACTATATTTAAATGAAGATGAATTAAGAATGACTATGACTGATGATGAATGGTTTAAGTATGAAAGTTCATTTATTAGTGATAGGAATAGTGATATAAATAGAGTTGTGGTCACAAATACCATTACTCAACTAGTATTAACATTCATATCAATCATCCTGATGTTTAGTATATATACTTTAATATCTAAGAATGAAAAGACTGCGCAGATAGAAAAGATTAAGGCTGAAGAAAAGAGTATGGCTAAAAGCGCATTCTTATTCAATATGAGCCACGATATTAGAACACCTATGAATTCTATTATTGGTTATCTTGAAATGGCACAAAAAGATAATGTACCAATTGAAAAAATAAAAGAATATCTAGGAATCATAGATAAATCAAGTAAATACATGTTGTCTCTACTTGATGATATTCTAGAGATGAGTCGAATTGAAAATGGGAAAATAGAACTCAACTATGAAGCAGCTAGTATCGATTCAATCGTTGATGGTGTAACAAAAGTATTCTCTCTTCAGATGGCTAAAAAAGATATCGAATTTAAAGTAGATGCGTTAGATATAAAAGATAGATTCGTAATGGTCGATATAAAAGCGTTAAATAGAATCCTTTATAACCTTATAAGTAACGCCTATAAATTCTCTAATCTTCAAGGAAAAGTAACTCTAATTATTAAAGAACTTGAAAGTTATGATACAAGCGCTAAATACATGTTTACCGTTAAAGATAATGGTATAGGCATGAAAGAAGAATTTGTATCTAAGATCTTTGAACCATTCGAAAGAGAAACAAGTTCAACTGAATCAAAAAGAGAAGGTACCGGACTTGGAATGGCTATTACTAAGAATCTAATAGATTTAATGAAAGGTGAAATAAATGTTAAAACTGAACTAGGAAAAGGAACTGAAATATCATTCACATTAAATCTAGAATTATCTAATAAAGATAGCGTTCAACATAACAACTATGTAGATGAAAACATAAGTATTGAAGGAATAAATGTTTTACTTGTCGAGGATGTTGAAATAAATAGAGCTATAGCGACACTTCTACTTGAAACATTAAACGTTAATGTTGAAGTAGCGGTAGATGGATTAGACGCATTAAACAAAATAAAAGAAAGTACCAATAATAAGTACGATATCATATTAATGGATGTTCAAATGCCTAATATGAATGGTTATGATGCGACTAAAGCGATAAGGAATATAGATTCACCTTACGCTAAAAGCGTTCCAATAATCGCAGTAACCGCTAACGTATTTGAAGAAGATATAAAAAGAGCTATCGATAGTGGTATGAATGACCACTTAGCTAAACCAATTAACCTAGATGAACTTGCTAACGTAATTAGAAAAAATCTAAAGAAGGAGGTGTAAGGCAAGATGAAGGAAAGAAAAATATTTGAAAATATAAGAAGACAAATTTTAGTCGTTGATGATGAAGAAATAAATAGGCTGATTTTAGGAAACATATTATCTATCGATTATGATGTTATATACGCATCTGATGGTAAAGAAGCATTAGAACAAATGCATCAAAATAAAGATATGTTATCATTAGTTTTATTAGATTTAATGATGCCTGAAATAAGCGGTCTAGAAGTATTAAAAATACTTAAAGATGATTCTGAATTATCTAATATCCCTGTCATTGTTGCGACAGTTGATAAAAAAAGTGAAATAGAAAGCCTTAACCTTGGAGCTGTTGACTTCATTCCTAAGCCTTATCCTGAAGCAGGTGTAATCTATGCTAGAGTTAAAAGGACTATTGAATTATTCGAAGATAAGAACATCATCGATTATACTGAAAGAGATCAATTAACTAAACTATATAATAAAGAATATTTCTTTAAATACGCTCTTAGCTTAGATAAGCACAATAAAGAACAATCAACAGATGCGATTATTTTAGATATTAGACATTTCCATATAATTATGGAAAGATTTGGTAGAGATTATGGAAATCAGATATTAATTAATATCGCAGAATACCTAAAAAATAAGATGATCAATATGGGAGGAATGGTATGTAGAAAAGAATCTGATACATTCTTACTATATGTTCCTCATATTGACGATATTGATTCATTCTATAATGAAATATCTAATATGAGTGAATTTGAATGGTCTAAAGATAGTAAAATCAAATTCAGAATGGGTGTATATCCTAATGCACCAAAAGACTTAGATATTGAAGTTAGATTCGATAGAGCTAAGATGGCTGCGGATTCTAATAGAAGAAATGAATCAATCAATATCTCTTTGTATGATGATAAATTAAGAGAAAAAGAATTATATGAAGAAGGTTTAATAGATGAATTTCCAAGAGCTTTAAAAAATAAAGAATTTAAAGTATATTATCAACCTAAATATAATATCCAAGGTGAATCACCAGTTCTATCAAGCGCTGAAGCGCTAGTTAGATGGATTCATCCAACATTAGGTATGGTATCACCTGGTGTATTTATTCCTTTATTAGAAAATAAAGGTTTAATAGAAGAATTAGATAAATATGTATGGAAGGAAGTAGGTAGACAAATAAGAAAATGGAAAGATGAACTAAACGTTACTATTCCTGTATCTGTAAACGTATCTAGAATAGATATGTATGACCATAACTTAGCAAACATATTTGAAAATATTATTAAGGAAAATAATATTAGTCATAATGAATTTATTCTTGAAATGACTGAATCTGCATATACTGAAGATTCAGATAACATCATTATGACAGTTAATAACTTAAGAAAACTTGGTTATAAAGTTGAAATGGATGACTTTGGTACAGGATATTCATCATTAAGCATGATATCTAGACTTCCAATAGACTGTATTAAATTAGATATGATATTTATTAGAAATGCATTCTTAGAAAGAGTAGATACTAAGATGGTTGAAATAATAATAGATATCGCATCTTATTTAAAAGTACCAGTAATCGCTGAAGGTGTAGAAACTAAAGAACAAGTGGAAGTATTAAAGAAGCTTGGTTGTGATATAGTTCAAGGATTCTATTTCTCTAAACCACTTCCACCAGAAGAATTTGAAATAAAAATAATAAAAAAGTAGAGGCAATATTCATGATGACTATAGATAATTTAAAGAAATTTGGCGCAAATACTACTGAAGGATTAGGAAGATGTTTAAATAATGAAATGTTATATCTAAGACTAGTAGGTAAGTTTTTAGAAGATACAAACATCTATGGATTAAAAGATGCTGTATTGAATAATGATCTAGATCAAGCTTTTGAAAAAGCTCACGCTTTAAAAGGAGTTTTATCCAACTTAGCTTTATCTCCATTAACAGAGATCATGGTTGAATTAACTGAAAATTTAAGAAATAGAAAAGCTATGGATTATATGCCTTTAATTGAAAACTATTTAACTAAATTAGAAGAATTAAAATCTTATAATAACTAGCCATATTAGAAGGTTTAATTATGGCGAAAATATTTTTAAATAAGTTTAAAGAATCAGCTTTAAGCATATTACCAGTTACTATAATAGTCTTTATACTTTCATTTACACCTATCGCTAGATTAGAAACTAATGAACAATTCACATTCTTAATTTGTGCGTTTTTACTAATTATTGGAATGGCGTTATTTAGCTTTGGTGTAGATTTTTCTATGTCCACAATGGGTGAAAAGATAGGTTCATCACTTATTAAAACTAAAAAACTATGGGTAATACTATTAGTAGTATTCCTAATGGGCTTATTAATAACTATTGCGGAACCTGACTTATCTGTTTTAGCTGATCAAATAAAAGAAGCGTTTAATGGAAATACATTAATACTAATTGTATCAGTTGGATTAGGTGTTGGAATATTCTTAATGCTTGGTGTAATAAAGATGTTAACTAAAACCAATTTATCAATGTTGTTAATGTTTTTCTACGCTATGTTATTTGCGTTTACCGCATTACTTATATTAAAAGGGAATGAAGCATTTTTATGCGTAGCCTTTGATAGTGGAGGTGTCACTACTGGACCAATAACTGTGCCTTTTATAATGGCTCTTGGTGTAGGTATCGCCGCAACTATTGGTGGTAGAGGACAAAAAGAGAATTCATTCGGATTAATTGCGCTATCAAGCGTTGGACCAATCCTAGTAGTTTTACTTTTAGGTTTATCAATCAATTCATCTAAATTAAATTCATCAATTATTACTGATAGAATAGATTCTTATCAAATAAGTGGTAATTTCTTCATTCACTTTTTAAGATCATTATTAGAAGAATCTAAAGGCGTATTAATCGCACTTGGATTAATTATAGTATTATTCTTAATAATAGACTTTATATTCATAAAACTACCTAAAGTAAAACTAGTTAAAATAGGTTTAGGATTACTATATACATTTATAGGATTAGTATTATTCTTAACAGCTGCTAAAGCAGGTTTCCTACCAATAGGATTTAAACTAGGAACATTAGTATCATCTAATAAAGCCGCACTAATTACTTTTGGATTCGCTTTAGGACTTGTAGTAGTGTTCGCTGAACCTGCGGTTCATATATTAACTAAACAAGTAGAAGAAGTTACTACTGGTGGTGTTAAAAAGCGCACATTATTAATCGCTTTAGCGATTGGTGTTGCGCTATCTATTCTTTTATCGATGATAAGGATAATATTTAATTTCTCTATATTATATTACCTTATTCCTGGATATCTAATTTCACTTGGTTTAGCTTTCTTAATCCCATCAATTTATACTGGTATTGCGTTTGACTCAGGTGGTGTTGCATCAGGACCATTAACTTCATCATTCGTGCTTCCATTCGCAATAGGTGCCTGTTATAATTTGAATCCTGAAAGCTTACTAAATAATGGATTTGGAATAGTTGCGATGGTCGCATTAACTCCACTAATCACAATCCAATTATTAGGTTTTAAATCTGTAATACAAAATAGGATGATCATCAAGAAGAGAATGAAACTTATTGTTTCATCTGATGATGAACAAATTATCAATTTTATGTAGGTGAAAATATGGCTGAAAAACTAACAAAAAAAGATAATAAAAACGATAATAACTTGATGGCTCCAATTAAATTAAAAATCCTAGTATCTATCGTAGATAGAAGAAAAACAGATTTCTATTTGTCTACTCTTGAAGGATATGGAATAAATATGCAGGAAGTAATATACGCTAATGGTACAACTCCAAGAAACATAATAGATTTATTAGGTATTCAAACAACCGATAAAGCAATCATCTTATCAATAGTACAAGAACAAAAGATTAAAGAAATATTAGCCGCATATGAAGATAAATATTTCTTAACTAAAAATGGAAAAGGCATAGCCTTTACCATCCCAATTAAATCTATGATTGGAGTAATGGTTTATCAATTCTTAGCTGGAATCGAGAGGGAATAATGTATGGAAGAATTAAAATATGAATTAATTATATGTATAGTAAATAGTGGATTCAATGAAGTGGTTATGAACGCCGCTAGAGAATATGGAGCTAAAGGCGGAACTGTAATAAACGCTAGAGGTACCGCAAATGAAGAAATTGTCTCTAGATTAAATTTCACAATCACTCCAGAAAAAGAAATTGTTTTACTTGTAGTAACAGAAGAGATTAAAGATAATGTCCTTCATGCATTATATAAAGCAGTAGGAATAAACCCAGAAAGCCAAGGAATAATCTTTACTGTACCTGTTGATGAAACTGCGGGTATCAACAAGAACTACGTTAAGAAACAAACGGAAGAAAACAATTAATAAATATCGATAAAAGCGTGATAATGAACTATCACGTTTTTATTTTATCACTCATTTTTACCACAAATCTGTCTAACAAAATACCACAAATCTGTCTAATGAATTGCCACAAATCTGTCTAACAAAATACCACAAATCTGTCTAATAAAACTTGACGATTACTCACAATTAAAATATAATATAAGTATAAAATAGAGGTGAACTATATGGAATATAGAAAGCGAATTATTGATAATCAATTTAATATAAGAATGGAAGCTTTAGGTGGAGTATTAATTGTTGGACCTAAAGGTTGTGGAAAAACAACAACAGGAAAACAAAAAGCAAAGACAGTTATTGAATTTCAAGATGAAGATAAAAGAGAAAATTTACTTCTAATCGCAAATACACATCCATCTGAATTATTAAAAGGAACAAAACCAATTTTATTTGATGAATGGCAAGACGCTCCAAAAATTTGGGGAGTAATAAGAAAAGACATTGATGACAATGATCTTTTTGGTGCGTACATTCTAACAGGTTCATCATCTCAAAAAGTTGAAACACCTCATACTGGTACACTAAGAATTTCAACATTAAAGATGTATCCTATGAGTTTGTATGAAAGTGGTGATTCAAATGGAAGCGTATCTTTAAATGCATTATTTAAAGGTCAACAATTTGAATCATGTAAATCAGATTTAACTATAGATGATATAAAAAATGTAATATGTAAAGGTGGCTGGCCAAGAGTTTTAAAAGTTAAAAATGAACAAGCTAAATATCAAATAGCGAAAGAAGTATATAATCAAACTTGTAACATTGATATTTCAAATATTGATGGTGCAAAAAAGAATCCTTTATTAGCGAAAGCTATTCTAAAATCATATGCGAGAAATATTTGTACAATGGCTGATACCAAAACAATTTATGATGATGTAGCTTCAAACTATGATATTTCAAACCAAACATTTTATAATTACACAAAAGCTTTAGAAGATTTATATATTATTGAAGATGTTGACGCATGGTGCCCAGCTATTAGATCAAAATCAGCGATTAGGGCGTCAAAAAAGAAAAATCTAGTAGATCCATCTATCGCATGCGCTGCATTAGAAATATCTCCAGATTATTTTGATGGTGATTATAAAACACTGGGATTCTTTTTTGAATCACTAGTAATACGTGATTTAAAAATATATTCTTCAGAACATAATGGCACAGTATCATATTACCATGATAGATATGGACTAGAAGCTGACGCAGTTCTTCATTTAGAAAATGGTAAATACGCATTAATCGAAATTAAATTAGGGCAATCTGAAGTTGATAAAGGCGCAGAACATTTATGCGAGATAGAAAAACTAATAAAAGAACATAATGAAAATGAAAAACAGGTCCCTCTTCGCTTGCCTGATTTAAAAATCGTAATTACTGGAACAGAATATGGATACAAGCGAGATGATGGTGTTTACGTCGTTCCAATTGGATGCCTTAAGGATTAACACTTCTTAGCCTATTTATTCTTCTATAATTAAAAGTTGATTTTATAAAGTTAGCAAAAGTTCTAAATATAAATGAAAAAATGCTGAAAAATAGAAGACAATAACTTATTAATAAGATATTAATAAAGCTCAAAAATAAAAAAACTACTACATTGTAAGAAATGGGAGCAAAAAATTATGAGGACTTGGGAAGATTTTAAAAAAGACGCTAAGGCAATTAACTCTAGCGTAAAAGAAGATATTGAGGAAATGGAAGCTTTAGCGGATATTGTTAGTTTAATCATTGAAAGAAGAATTGAACTTGGATATTCTCAAAAAGATCTATCTGAACTTTGTGGTTTACCACACTCTTCAATCTCTAGAATAGAAGCATGTACAGTAAAGCCTAAAGTGATGACACTAATTAAAATTATGACTCCACTTGGGTTAAAATTATCTGTTGTTAATGCTTAACTCATGATTTTAATTAAAAGAATCCTTACTTTAAAACCTAGTCTAAAGTATATGCAATAATAGCGTTTGCTTTGGGCTTTTTTATTATCATTATGTTGCTAATAATTTGTTCGTTATTTCAAAGTGCAATATAGTTAAAGATTTACGCTGATGAAGGGTGATAA
>AUXO014129808.1_pt1 | contig 12032 bp, 19 predicted proteins | sample 768731 | NCBI WGS metagenome assembly AUXO01 (sample SAMN02715735, study PRJNA202380) | gut metagenome | biome: sheep rumen | host: Ovis aries | place: New Zealand: Palmerston North | reverse complement strand
TTAAGCTATCTTTAATTACATATGAATCTGAAACATAATCTGAATTTTCAATAAAGTATGACCTATATGTCTTACTGCTATCATCAGAAATCATAGCGGCTTTCTTAAGTAGTTTCTCTTCATTTTCATCTATAAAAAAATCTGCCAGCATATTTCCAGCAACTGATACTGGTATTAAATTCTTTTGACACAATTCAGAAATTTCTGCATCAAATAAATCGGGATTATTTAAAAAATAATCTTTTGTTTCATCACTGACCCAAAAACTTTCTAGACTATCTTTGGTTACTTTACTCATTAAGTTTCTCCTCGTACTTCTCTTGATTTTCTTTATAGGTTAAAGCGAGCGTCAGCTTACCATTAAGGACTTCAATCCATTTTTTTAAAGATTCATTAAATTTCCAATATGCTGTAGGGTACATAGATCCTTTTCCTTCAATAACCACATCATCCGGAAAAGCCCATTTAATAAATCTAAGATAGTCTGGATAAGTTAATCCACATATACGGGCCTGAGCTATATGATAACTTCCACCATTTTTTGTATCAAAAGGAAAATTATCATAATCCTTTGGCACTATAATACATCTACGAAAATCTCCAGGAGTCGCTAATCTATAAGTAAAATATTCTTTAGTTTTCATACACTCAACTCCTCCCACATTTTCTTTATTTCTTCTATTTCTTCATCAGTCAATTCAAGTAGATTAGGGTCATCAAACTGTTCTTTACTAAGATAAAAAGTTTCTAACCTCAGCTGCATTGCTTGCCCATCTATCTCTATATGTTTTATTTGATCTTCGGGTACATATCCATTGACAACATATCTTTTTACAGTTGACGGAGATATACCAAGTATTCTTGCCACGGCCGCATAAGTTCCATGTTTAGCATACAATTCATTAATAACTTTTTTCTGTTCAGGCGTTATACGAGTAGCCATATCTTATCTCCTTATTGAAAAACTTACCAGCAGATTCCGCACCCATCCATTCACGGATTATTCTTTCCGGCACTCCAGGATAGTCATACTTGCCGCCATGGGTAAATGTGATGGTAAGCATTTCATTTTCTTTATTATAGGTAAAATCTTTAATGCAACTAGAATTTTCTACCTGTGCAATAATTTCAGATTGATTCTCAAAAATCTTCATATCTTTTTTTCCTTTCTTATTTTATATCTTATTATATCATTTAATTTATTTTTTTTCAAATTTTTTTAAAAAATAAAATTTCTTCCTTTTAAATATACGCGCACGCACGAATATCAAATTTTTATTCTAAAATCAAATTTTAAAAATAATTTTAAAAAATTGAATAAAAATAAAAATTATTATATACTATATTTAGGAATGAAAAGAGTTAGTCGCCTTTTCAAGAAAATCCTAGAGGGCGACCACGGAAGTGGGCGTATTTATGTTGTAAGGGCATAAATGGCTTATTGACGATCCTTAGACGGCTCCGGAAGCGGTGTCGCATAAACGCGTTTAATCAAATACAACCTAATATGGAAAGTTACAAGTCTATATTGTTGAGATAGGCTTATTAAGTGTACCCTTCTTCGTGCTCCCCATCACTTTGGGGAACTGAAGAGGGGCATTTCTTAAACTTCCTAAAGCGGTGTCTAAATTTGATTAAACTAAAATTTTATGATATAATATATATAATGAAAGGAGATTTTAATATGCTAACTGAACATGATAAAAAAGAAATAGATGCATTGATTTTATTAAAAGAAGAGTATAAAAAAATGAAAAAATTATCTAAAGAAGAACGAATTAAAATAATCTTAAAAGCATGGAGAAATGAAAAATGATAACAATATATACAGATGGAGCTTGTAGTAATAATGGATCATCTGATGCTGTGGCAGGATGGTCTTATTGTGTTGTAAGAGGAGATAATTTAATAGAACAGAATCATGGATATGTTTTGAACGGAACAAATAATGTTGGAGAGCTTTGGGGCATATTGCGTGCCTTAATCTATATAGGAAGATTTTCTGATAGAGATATGGAGGCTATTATATATTCTGATTCTGCATATTGCATCCAGGGAATTAATACATGGCGGCATGAATGGAAAAAGAATAATTGGACTCGTAAGACAGGTGAATTAAAAAATAAATTTATTTGGATGTCTATTGACCATTATATCAATAAATATCCGAATATTCATTTTGAAAAAGTAAAAGGTCATGCTGGAGATAAATGGAATGAATTGGCAGATAAACTTGCTAAACAAGGAGTAGAAGATGGAAAAAATTCAATTCGATCTAACGAAGTATCCGAATAGATTAGATCAGTTAAATATATTTGCAACATTTATTGTAAATAGAGCGGCGGCTTTTGATGGACTCAAATATAAAAGAATTATTGTAGATTTTAATGATTCTCCGAAAGGGTGCGCAACTTATAGTTTTATGCAGATTATAGCATCAATAAAAAATATTCCTATATATACGAATTGGCATAATAAGAAAAGTCGATATGTTACTGATGATAAGCATTTTCATTATAGACCACGTTTTTGGATAGACCATCTTGAAAAGAAAGAAGATACACTTTATCTTGATGCTGAGTCTACTTTAGAATTTGAAATAACTTCTACATATCCTAAAATTTATTCAGGTTTCTCTAAAAAAGAAATTGAAGAAATCGGTAAAGAATTATATGGATGGCAGGATGATTTACTAAGTTATAAACAGTGGCGCAAAGAAATGAATAGAATGTATAAGGAGCTTAAGCGTGAAAATCATAACAATTAGTGGAAAAGCTAGACATGGAAAAGATAGTGCGGCATTATATGTTCAAGATTTTTTAATGTGTAGAGGTCATTCTTGTATGATTCTACATTACGCTGATTTCCTTAAATATATTCTTAAACAATATTTTCAATGGGATGGAAAGAAAGATGAGAAAGGCCGCGCGCTTCTTCAAAATGTTGGTACCAATATCGTCAGAAAAAGAAATCCTAATTTTTGGATTGAGATAATTGATTCACTAATAGACGGTATTTTTTATGATTATGACTATATTATTATTCCAGACACTAGATTCCCTAATGAAATTGATTATTGGAAAAGAAGTCAAATGCTTTTAACTTGTATAAAAGTAGTGCGGCCAAGCGAAGATATAGTTGATCAATTAACGCCACAAGCGCAGTTACACGAATCTGAAACAGCATTAGATAATTATGACTTTGATTATATAATAGAAGCAAAAAATTTAGACGAATTAAGACTTGCAATAGATAAAATAATGAAAGAGGTAATTTAATGGAAGGTTATATTGATGGTTTTAATTATTTAAATGCGGAAGCACAAAAATATTGGTCTTTCCCAGCTACATATGACAATAAAAAGAAACAAGAACTGCTCAATTTTATGTTATATTCAGATGAATATGTAGCTTCTGAAAAAAGAGATGGATATTTCCAATTTGTCATTAAAGATGAAGATGGAAATATTTTTATGAGGGCTAGAAATAAAGGTGTTAATGGTTGGGTCTGTAAGCAAGACTGGGTGCCGCATTTACATGATTTTTTCAATTCACTTCCTAATGGAACAGTACTTGTAACAGAAGTATATATTCCAGGTAAAACCAGTAAAGCTATTACTACTATTCTTGGTTGCCTCGCTCCGAAGGCTATTGAGAGGCAAAATAAAGGTCAGAAACTTAGAATGAGTGTATTCGATATTATTGCCTATGACGGAGAACAACTTCATAATAAGCCAATAGTAGAGAGGATTAGTTATTTATCTAAACTGCCAAAACATCCATATGTTGATGTAGTTACATACTGGTCTGGCGCAGAGGATATTACAAATAATTGGCTGAATATCTTATCTAATGGTGGAGAAGGAGTAGTCCTTACAAAAAAAAATAATAAATATGATTTTGGGAAAAGAACTGCGAAAAATACTCTTAAACTAAAGAAAGAACTTTCTGATACATTAGATGTGTTCCTTACTGGTGAGTGGAAAAAACCAACAATTCAATATACTGGTACAGAACTTGTTACTTGGCCTTATTGGTGTGATAATATCACTGGGAAAAAAGTTTATGGAGATATGAGCACTCGAATTTCATCTGATACTCTTTTTCCTGTAACCAAATATTTCTTTAATGATTGGGCTGCCGCAGTAGAAATTGGAATGATTATTAATGGGAAGGAAACTCCTATTGGATGGATTTCTAATATTACAGACGAAGTAAGAGAAAAAATAGTACTCCATCCAGAAGAATATAAACATAAGGTGGTAGAACTTCAAGCTATGGAGATAGATACTACTGGAGAGACTCCAACCTTACGCCATGCTAAAATTATAAATTGGAGATCAGACAAAAACTGGGAGGATTGTATCTGGAATGAGAAGTAAAGGAGAACAAAAAATAGTTGAACTTCTTATTAAATCTAAAATTAACTTTCAAACAGAAGCAATCCTACCAGGATGTAAAGGATATAGAGGTAAACCTCTTAGATTCGATTTTTATCTCCCAGTAAAAAATTGTTGTATTGAATGGCATGGTGAGCAGCATTATCGTTTTGTTAAACATTTTAGTAAAAGCAAAAAGGAATGGCTTTATAGAAGAGAAATGGACTTGATAAAAGCACAATATTGTCTTGAGCATAATATTGGGTTATATGTAATTCCATATACTGACTATGATAAATTAAATCGCGCAGAAGATATATTCCAAGATCAATATAGAGTAAAAAGTAAATGGTATTTATATGAGTGAAATAGTTAAGGCAAAGTATTGTCGATTTTGCGGTAAATTGTTTAATGAAAAAGGATATATTGGGACGCGATGCCATTTTTGTGGTCATGATACTATCGTAGATGTAATTGCAATACAAAATAGATATCATGTAGTTAAAGATGCAGAAATCATAAAGGAAGAGCCATTGAAATAATGGCTCTTTTATTTACAGAAATTTGAAAAATTTTGTAAATATTGTTATAATATAATAAATGGAGGTAAAGTATGATTTTATATGTCATTATTTTGCTTCTAATTTGTTGTATTATTGGCATTTTAATTAAACATAAAATAGATGACCGCCAAGCTGAAGAAATAAAGAATAAAAGAGAAAGGCTAAAGGTATTAAGAGAAGAAGAAAAAGAATTACAACAAAAAATTCAATCTTATAATGAATTAGAAGCATCAAAAATCGCGCAAGTAGAAACACTAAATAAAAGAATTAAAGAGTCTAATTCAACTCTAGAACAATTAGCGCATGACGGCCGAGTTGCGATGGCTAATCAATTGCAGCAAGAGGAAATTGCGCGAAGGAATTTTCTTAATAAAAAGATGACGGAAGAAGAGCAAAAAGCTCAAGAGCAATTTAATAATTATAAGATTGAATTATTTGCTACCTTAGAGCCATTAAAGAAAGAAGTTGCCGAATTTCAAGCTAAAAAAGAAGCCACAATAGAGGCTTTAAAAAGAGAACAAGAATTACAAAACAATTTAAAGTTTCATCAAATTCAATTAAGTGAAACTGATATTGAAGATATTCAATATTTAAAGTCAATTCTCAATAAGTTAACAAATAAAACAGCAATTGCCAAGGTGATTTATGATGTTTATATTGCTCAGCCGACTAAGGAACTTCTTAATAGAATTATTGGAAATGATAAAAAATCTGGTATTTATCGCATTACTAATGTTAATAGTCAAGAGTGTTATGTGGGTCAATCGACAGACCTAAAAGCAAGATTAACACAGCATATAAGAGGCAGCTTAGGAATACAAACAATTGCCGATCAAAGAGTCCATCACGCTATGAGTGATACAGGACTTCAAAATTGGACTTTTGAAATTCTTGAATTATGTGATAAAGCAGATCTAAATAATAGAGAAAAGTATTGGATAAATTACTATAAAAGTAATGAATACGGATATAATAATACAAGAGGAAATAATTAATGAATTTTAGTCAGGAACAGCTAGAAATTATTGAAGCACCATTAGACGAAAAAACAATCGTTATGGCAACTGCCGCAAGTGGAAAAACAAGAACTTTAATTGAAAGATTAAAATATGTTATTAAGAATGGAATAGATCCAAGTAAAATTGTAGTATTAACTTTTACTAATAATGCCGCAGCCGAAATGCGAGATAGACTTGGAGCAGATGCACTCCCAGGTATGTTTATGGGAACAATTCATTCTTATGCTAATTATCTCTTAACCTCACATGGGTATAATACTGCCATGATTAGAGATGAAGAAGAATTTGATGAATTATTTGATATGATAGAAGAGCATCCAGAGGTTTTAAGACCAGTGGATTATTTGTTATGTGATGAAAGCCAAGACTTAAATCCCATACAATTTAACTTCATATCAGATATTATTGATCCAGTCGGTACGCTTATTACAGGTGATGTGCGGCAGTCTATTTATGGATTTCGTGGGGCAGAACCAAAAATGATGCTTAAGTTAATGCGCCGTGATGATTATGTAATTAGAGAATTGACTCAAAATTATCGTAATAGTAAAAAAATTATTGAGCTATCAAATAAAATACTTGATAGAATGAAAAATATCCCTTCTTCAAGAGCTAAAGGTATGCGTGGAGAAATAGGAAAAGTTCAAATAATTGGGCCTTATGATATTTTAAATACAGTAAAAAAAGACCCAGTTTGGAAAAACTGGGCCATTTTATGTAGAACTAATAAGAAGGTTGACAGCATAATGGGTATGCTTACAAGAGCAGGAATCCCCTGTATTACCTTTAGACAGGCGCAAGGCAGCTTAGATGATTTGAAAGAAAAAATGAATGAAAATGCTATAAAAGTGTTAACGATTCATTCGTCTAAAGGACTTGAATTTAATAAAGTTATCGTTTGTGATACTTTGAATAAAGGACAAGATAACATAAGATTAAATTACGTAGCTGTCACTAGAGCTAAAGACGAATTGTTTTTAGTTGGAAGATAAATTATTCTAAAAATTTATTACCATTTAAACATTCAAGATAAATTTTTTTAATATTTGCGATCGCGAGAACTGCTTTATTGTTTTTGTAGCCCGGATGGCTTTCGCAATAATTATTATAAGTATCTATATCTTCTAAAACCTGATTAAACATTTCTTCGCTATGTAATTCGCCGTGTCTAGTTTCATCACTGAATCTTAAAATCCTAGTGCGGCAGTTAGACGCTTGCATAGAGGCTTGGCCTTCTTTAACAGAATCCAAGTCTTTTTTTATTTCATTAATTGCTTTAAACATTTCATCATTTTTTTCTTTCTTATTATCATGGCGATTGAGAAGATATTGAATAAAGCCTAGGATACCTCCTCCTATTAATATGCTAATTAAAGATGCTATATTCACTCTTCAGTGTCCTCTTCTTCTTCGTAATATTCTTCATTATTTACTTCAGGTAGTCCTGCCGCGACCGAAGTAAGAATAGAAAGAATTCCAGCTAATAATGAAGCTGATCCAACCATTAGCCAGTTAACATCTCCCATTACACTTGCTGTACCAATGGTAGCGACTGCAGTTTGACATACTGTTTTAATAGCACGAATCACCGCAGCTTTCCAAAAATTTTTGTTCATAACTATCCTCCATTTCAAAAAACCAATACTTTCTTTTATTAAGTAAGCTTCTTCTCCGTTAGTATTAATAATTAAAATCATAAATAAAATTTGATTTTTGTACATTTTTTTTATATAATAAAGTATAAAGAAAAATAAGTATAGATATAAGGGAAGAGAAGTAAAATGAGTAAAAAAGAAATAGAAAATATTCTTTCTGAAAACGGATTGATAGAATATTTGGGTGATATGTATGAGTACATCGGAACACTTGGAATGTATTATATGTTCAGTAATATAAGTAATGGGAATACTCTCACATTTAGAGAGCAGACATTACTCAATAGTGACGATATATATTACATATCTAAAGAAGAACATGATAAAATTAGAGAAGAATATTTGAAAGAGGTAGAAAATGCCGGCAGGATATAATGTGATAGAAGAAGAGGTTAAAGTTTATAAAATCTCTTGTATTTGTCCTAAATGTGGAAAGGGTTTTATGGAGCGATATGGTAATGCTGTGTTGACTACATATCCGGAACAAATTCCTCATAAATGTACAATATGTGGGTATGCAGAAAATTTTCTTGGAGAAGCATATCCAAAATATAATATGAGAGTAATAGGAGATAGTGATAATGAAATATGATGCCAGTTCAATTGAGCAGTTAACATTTAGAGAAGGAGTTCGAAGCAGAATTGGTATTTACTTGGGGTCAGCAGATCATACAGGAGTAATCGCTGGCCTTTTAGAATTAGTAAATAATGCAACAGATGAATATCTAGTTTGTCCAAGAGCAAATCAAATAGAAATCTATTTAGATAAAGACTTTATAAGTGTAAGGGATTATGGGCGGGGGATGCCGCATGGACCAAATGATTTTTCAAATGAAGTAATGATTAATCTTCTTACTGAGAATCATAGTGGTGCTAAATTCAATGACAATGCTTATGGAGGAAAATCTCGTGGTCTAAATGGGACAGGAAGTGCCGCAACTTGTTGCTCAAGTGATTGGTTTAATATAACTTCATATAGAGATGGCGCAGGTTGGTATATGTCTTTTAAAGAAGGTATACCTCAATTTGATACTTGTGTAAAAGTAGAACAAGGAAATGAGCCTGATGGCACTTTTATTAAATATTGGCCATCACAAGAAGTATTTTCTGCCGAACCTATTAATTTTAATTTTGAAGAAATTTGTGCGATTATAAAAGAATACGCTTATTTTAACAAAGGTATTACTTTTATTGTTAGTCAGTATGATGGGAAAGAAGTAAAATTCTATAGCGAAAATGGCTTAAGAGATTTCGCAAAAGAAAAAATAGAGAATCCAATTACCTCAAAGCCACTTTATATTTCTGCTTCTGAAAATGATATAGATGTAGAAATCATTATGCAGTGGACCACTGGGAAAGAAAAGTTCTATCTCTTCTCTAATGGTGGTGAAAATCCGATTGGCGGCACTCCAATTACTGGAATCAAGACAGGTATTACTAATTTCTTTAAAAAATATTTAGATGATAGTAAAGATGTAGCGAGAAATGGCTTAATTTATATTTGTTCTGTTAATTTAAAGAATCCTATCTATGATGGACAGACTAAAAGTAAAATCACCAATCCTGAATTAAGAGGCTTGTGTCAGCGTTTAACGACCCAAATGTTGACAGAGTATGCTGAAAAAGAAAAAAATAATTTTAATCAGATTATTAAGTTCATTGAAAAAAATAATAAAGCTGAAATTGCTGCGCAGAAAGCAAAAGATTCAATTCTTAAGGCTAATAAACAAATAGACAAAAATATTAAAAGGAAAGTTTTCGCATCTGATAAATTAAAAGATGCAAGAAAATTAGGACAAGATAGCGTCCTTCTTATTTGCGAAGGGGATTCTGCTCTGAACTCTCTAGCTCAAGCAAGGGATCCAAAAATATACGGTCTACTTGGAATCAGAGGAAAAATTATTAATGCTTTATCTAATCCAATAGATAAAGTTATGGAAAATGAAGAGGTTCAGCTTATCTTTTCTGCTCTCGGTGTAACGCCTAATAATTATAATCCTAAAAAGTTGAGATATGGCCAGGTTGGAATTGCTTCAGATGCTGACCAAGATGGTAATCATATTGCGCTACTTCTTTTGTCTATGTTTGCAGAGCTATTGCCGCAAATGCTTAATGAAGGAAGAATTTTTAGATTAGACGCTCCAACTCATGTTATTAAACATGGTAATAAGAATTACTATTTTTATGGAGCTGTAGATTATTTAGAAAATAGAATGGTTGGTGATGTCACCATGTTAAAAGGTTTAGGTGAAATGTCGGCAGAACAGGAATCTGAATCTTTGTTTGGGCCTAAACAAAGAAGAACTTATTTCACATGGGATAAAGAATCAGATACTCAGTTAAAGCAACTTATGGGTGAAGATGCTAATCCAAGAAAAGAATTTTTATTTAATAATGTAGATTTTTCAAGGATAACAGAATGATAAAATTTTTATTTAATGCACTATGCGCTTTGACTGCGTTAGCTATACTTTATGCACTTTTATATATTACAGTCTTGTTAGTTAAAACTTTTATACAAACATTTTTTGATATATTGAATAGGTAAATTATGTCTGAAACGAAACAAATCATAGAACAATATTTTGAAGGATATGCCGCGGCTGTTGCTCAGTCAAGAGCATTGATTTCAGTAGAGGATGGCCTTAAACCTTCTATGCGTATGGCTCTTTATGCTAACTATACAGATAAATATGTAGCACCAAAGAAAACAGCCAAATTTCTTAAATTAATTGGTTCTGCTTCAAGATTCTGTTGGCATGGTGATGCTTCTACTTTTGGGATGATCATTCGTGCCGCAAAACCTTTTGCTATGCGTTATCCTCTATATGATGCACAAGGTAACTTCGGTACGCTTATGTCAGCAGATTCTCATGCTGCGCCACGTTATGTAGAAGGACGACTTAATAAACTCGCGGCAGGGCTATTCAAGTCAATAGAAAAAGACACTATTACTGAGTGGAGAGATAATTACGATAATACAGAACAATCTCCAGGATTGCTTCCAAGTATTGGTTTCTGGAACCTTTGTAATGGAACAAGTGGTATTGGAACTGGTGTTTCTAGTAATATTCCTCAATTTAACTTAAAGGAAATGAATACAGCATTAATTAATATGTTACTTGGGAATACTTATTCACTTCCATTACCTGATTTTGCGACAGGAGGAATTCTTCTTAATACTGATGAAGTAAAAGAGTCTTTGCTTAAAGGAACTGGCGCTGCGTGTAAGTTACGAGCGAAGATTAGTTATGACAGTAAAGGAAATCTATTTAGAGTAACAGAATTACCTTACGCAACTTATACTAATACAATTTGTAAAGAACTGGAAGAGCTACGCCAAGATGAGTCTAATGGAATTGATTATTTTAATGATGCTACTGGTAAAACTGTAGATCTTGAAATTTATCTAACCAAAGAAGCTGTTCCTAACCAAGTTCTTTCTTTACTTTTTAAAAAGACTTCTCTTCAAAATAGCTATCCAATTAACCTAACAATGCTTGAGAATTGCCGCAAGCCGAGAGTATATACGCTTCCGGAAGCGATGCAGAAATACTGCGATTATCAATTTGAGATATTTAAGCGTGGATATGAGTATGATTTAAAAGAAGCTGAAGATAGAAAACATATTTTAGAGGGATATATTATTATCTGCAATGATATTGAGAATGTTGTTAAGATAATTAAAAATAGTAAAGATAAGGCAGAAGCTAAAATAAATCTTATCAAAGCTTATCCGCTTGACAATGAACAAGTAGATGCAATTTTAAAGCTTACTTTAAGCAGATTGGCTTCTCTTGAAGTACAGAAGTTTATTAATCAAAGAAATGATTTAATTAAATTAATTAAAGAGCTTAATAAGTTACTCAGTAATGATAGAGCTATCAAATTAAATATAGCAGCAGAACTTCGCGCAACAGCAGAAATGTATGGAGATGAAAGAAGAACTGAACTACTTAATATCTCTGACGAGCAAGCAGAGAAAATGATGTATTTCACTACAAGTGGAAAGCTTTACATTACTCCTCCCAAAAATGAAGCAGTAATTTCAACATTAATTAGTGGCACACCGTATTTCTGCGTAACTAAAAAAGGTATAGTTTATCGTGGGACAGAAGTGCCAAAGCGGGCAAAACAAGTCTTTAAGATTGATACTGATGATCAAATTATTGGTGTTTATACAGATGATCCCAATAAATTCCTAGTAATTCTTGATGATGAAGGCCATTTCCGCTGCAAGGAAATATCAACACTTAATAAGATTAAAACTAAATTAACTCTAACAAATCTAAAAAGTGTCGGTATTACATCAGAAAGGGCGACTAAAGCAAATTATAAACAATTAATTTCTGAAGAATTTAAAAATTGATTTTAAATTAAATTTATAATATAATATATATATCAAAAGGAAATGAAA
>AUXO011398623.1_pt1 | contig 12032 bp, 10 predicted proteins | sample 768731 | NCBI WGS metagenome assembly AUXO01 (sample SAMN02715735, study PRJNA202380) | gut metagenome | biome: sheep rumen | host: Ovis aries | place: New Zealand: Palmerston North | reverse complement strand
TCAATCAAGGATACGTTTCAGGTTAATTTTTTCGGTCATGTACAGTTAACGCAGGGGCTCATACGGATGTTTATCCGTCAGAAGGGAGGAGTCATACTGAACATGTGTTCCGTTGGCGGAATGGATGCATACCCAGCCTATGTCAGCTACGGATGCAGCAAGGCGGCGATGATCTATTTCACAAAGACTATGTCGCAGGAGTTGGCTCCGTATGGGGTGCGTGTGAATGGCATTGCTCCATCCATGACGGACACACGAATGCGTGAGCAGATGGGAGAAGAGGCGAATGAGGAGATACTACGAAGAACAGCCATGAAACGAGTAGCAGAACCGTCGGAAGTGGCGAATCTCGCCTATTATCTGGCATCGAGTGAGTCGTCGTTCATTACAGGACAGATAGTCCGAATAGATGGAGGAATGTAAGTTATGAAAAAGGATCTGAAGAAATTGGCATTGGAGCTGAAACAGATGATTATCGAAGCCGCTCATGATGCCGGAAATCAAGGTGTTCATATTGGCGGTGCATTGTCCATGACGGATATTATGGCAGTGTTGTATGGCGAACTGATGAACTATGACATTCAGAATCCGTCAGACAAGAATCGAGACCGTCTGGTTCTGAGTAAGGGTCATGATGCTCTTGGTCTTTATGTGGCCTTGTGTGCATCGGGATTTTTCTCAAAGGAAGAATTAAAATCAAATTATCTTCAGGACGAAGGATTCCTTCCGACCCATCCAGTGAAGAACATCGAAAAAGGCATCGAATGCTCAACGGGCAGTCTCGGTCAGGGATTGGCTTATGGAATAGGGTTGGCCATAGCAGCGAAAAAGCAAGGTCGAAAATCCAGAGTATTTGTGGTCATGGGGGACGGAGAATGTGATGAAGGAAGTTGTTGGGAGGGTTTTACGTCCGCGGTTCATTATGGTCTCGATAATCTATTGTTGTATATAGACTTAAATGGTCTGCAGAGTGACGGTGCGACTTCGGAAATCATGCCCATCCGGATTGCGGCAGCATTGGATGCAATAGGGTGGAACGTAATGGAGGCAGATGGGCATGATGTAGATGACCTCCTGTCGAAATCGAAGAAAGCCATGCAGGAATCAGGACGTCCGTCGGTAATCATTGCCAAAACGGTGAAAGGAAAAGGCGTTTCGTTTATGGAAAACGATAATTCGTGGCATCATGGCCATATGAATGAAACGCAATATGAACAAGCGAAAAAGGAATTAGCGGAAGGAGGACACGATGGAAATCAATAGAGTAAATGTCCGAACATGGTCCATGTTAGGAGAGCGTCGAACTTTTGGTTTGGCCTTGGACAGTTATGCAGAGGAAATGGACCGGCTTTTCGTCATGTCAGGCGATTTATTATCGTCATCGGGGTTAGACCGTTTTGTGCGGAACTATCCAGAAAAATTCCTATCGGCAGGAATTGAAGAGCAAAACATGGTAGGAATTGCATCCGGAATGGCTGCAGATGGGTATAAAGTTTTTGTATCCTCGTTTTCGCCATTTATCACAGGAAGAGCCTATGATCAGATCCGCATGCATTTAGGTTATATGCATCATGATGTCAAACTGGTTGGCTTGGCCGCAGGCATCGGTGTCGGGATACAGGGAAACTCGCATTATGGTCTGGATGACGTAGCCTTGATGAGAGCCATTCCAGGAATGATGATTGTATCGCCGTCGGACGGTGCTGAAGTTGTCAAGGCAGTCAAGGCTCTCTATGACTATGACGGGCCAGCGTATCTACGGCTGGTAGGAGAGCAGGGATGTCCTATCGTGAACAAAGAAGACTATGGCTTTCAATTAGGAAAAGCCATCACGTTGCGCGACGGTGAAGACGTAACAATCTTTTCGGCCGGAACGATGGTGTATCAATCATTGCAGGCTGCGAAATTGCTCGAAGAAGCGAACATAAGTGTAAAGGTCGTAAATATGCATACTATCAAACCTATCGACGTCGAAGCCATTCGGGCATCCTATGGTTCCAAACTGCTGGTTGCCATAGAAGAAGGAAGCGTGGTAGGAGGTTTGGGCAGTGCAGTCGCAGAAACCGTCGCCATGGACGAAGAGGCTCCACGCCTGATGATAATGGGTGTGCCAGATTGTTTTCCGAAGGCGGCTTCCTACAAGCATATGTTGGATGCCTTAGGTCTTGATGCCGCACATATTGCGGAGAAGATAAAACAATCTGTCCTGAAATGATATGCTGTTCGATTTAGAGAAATACGGGAAACGGATTGCCCTTATCTCTGAAAGTGGTAAGAGAATGTCGTATTTGTCCTTATACAAAGACGGACAAATGATACTCTCATCCATCAAAAACAACGAGGCGGTCTGGAGTCGTCCTTTAGTGTTCTGTCTGTGTAAGAATACAATCGGGTCGGTTGTGGGTTATGTCGCCCTGATGAACGGGGGAGTACCCACTCTTCTGCTTGATGCCTCAAAACCTTATGAGGTCCTGAAAAAACTGATTGATATCTATCGGCCCTCATACTTGTGGCTACCGGCAGATAAAACAGACGAATATAAAAGTCACGGTAGCGTAGTCTGTGCGTACGAGGATTATTCTTTGCTTGCTACAGATACGGAAGTCTATCCTATACATCCAGACGTATTGTTGCTTCTGACGACATCTGGTTCGACGGGTAGTCCGAAACTAGTGAAAATATCGGAAAGAAATCTAAGTTCGAATGCTATATCCATTGCAGAATATCTGGAAATAGACGATTCTGAGCGTCCGATTACTTCACTGCCGATGCATTACAGCTTTGGGATGTCGGTATTAAATAGTCATCTCATAAAAGGGGCAACCATACTCTTGACAGAGAAGTCCATCCTGCAACGCGAGTTCTGGCAGTTTCTGGAGAAAGAAAAAGCGACGTCGATGTCCGGAGTTCCCTATACCTATGAGATGCTGAAACGACTTCGTTTTTCCAATATGGATCTACCATGGTTGAAAACTCTGATACAAGCAGGAGGGAAGTTGAGTCCAGACCTTGTACTGGAATATGTTGAGTCAGCGCATAAAATGGGACGTCGATTCATTGTCATGTACGGACAGACGGAGGCATCTCCGAGAATGAGCTATCTGCCATTTGACCATGCGAAGGAAAAATGTTCATCCATCGGGATTGCGATACCTGGCGGACGTTTTGCTCTTCAAGACGTTCATGGAAACCCAATAGAGGCATCAGAGGAGGAAGGAGAATTGGTCTATGAGGGACCGAATGTGTGTCTAGGCTATGCACATGACATGTCGGATCTGGCAAAGGGAGATGAAATGAGAGGAGTGCTTCATACCGGTGACATCGCCAAAAGAGATGGGGACGGTTACTATTACATTACCGGAAGAATGAAACGGTTTGTGAAAATATGGGGAAATAGGTGTAATCTTGATTCTCTGGAGCAAATGGTGAAAAGCATCACACTGGACTGCGCATGTGTGGGTGTAGATGACCGGATAACGGTATTTGTAATCAAAGAAGGTCTGGAAGAGCAAATAAAAGACATGTTGAGTGAGAGAACAGGGCTTAACAAACGTGCATTTTCGGTAGTGACAATTGAAAATATCCCTAAAAACACATCAGGGAAGGTACAGTATCAGGAATTGCAGAAAAGAATAGAGATATGAGTATGCAGGAATGGTTAGAAACGCCTCCCTATTCACTTTCGTCCGAAGAAAAACGGGAGCGGTTGAATTTACAATTACGAGAACTGACCCGCAGTCATTATGAACGTTGTGGTTTGTACCGGCGTTTTTTAGATGCATCGGGTTTCGATATTCATCTGGATTTTTCGTATGATGAGATTCCTTTTCTTCCTGTTCGTCTATTCAAAGAGTACGATTTGAAGAGTGTTCGGGATGAAGAAGTAGTCAAGACGCTTACCTCTTCCGGAACAACAGGGCAACGAGTCTCTAAAATATATCTAGACAAGGAAACGTCTAGCAATCAGACAAAATGTCTGGTCAAGATAGTCTCTTCGTTTCTTGGTGGTCATCGAGTTCCGATGTTGATACTGGATTCGTCGGCTGTGATAAAAAATCGTCAGATGTTTTCGGCCCGTGGAGCAGGAATATTGGGTTTTTCGATGTTCGGGACGAAGCGGTGCTATGCTCTGGATGAGAATATGGAATTAGATATAGATTCTATGAAATCATTCCTGGAGCAACATCAAGGCGAAACAATTTTCCTATTCGGATTCACGTTCATGATCTGGCAACATTTTTACAAGAAATTGTTGGTGTCTGGTTATCGTCCTGACCTATCGAACGGAGTTCTGATACACGGAGGAGGTTGGAAAAAACTCGTGAATGAACAAGTAAGTCCAGAGGATTTCAAGAAGGCATTGAACACAGTCTGTGGCATTCAAGAAAAGAATGTACATGATTATTACGGAATGGTAGAACAGACAGGGAGCATCTATATGGAGTGTGAATGCGGTCATCTGCACACTTCGGTATTCTCGGACGTGCTGATACGTCGTCCGAAGGATTTCTCGCTTGCGGATAAAGGAGAAAGGGGGTTGATTGAAGTTGTTTCGATTCTACCTCATTCCTATCCTGGTCATGTTCTTCTGACAGAGGATGAGGGAATGATAGAGGGTGAGGATGATTGTCCTTGCGGAAGAAAAGGAAAGTATTTCAAGATATTCGGAAGAATCAAGAATGCTGAGATACGAGGGTGTAGTGATACGTATGCATCAAACTTTAAATAAAGTATGATTGTTCAGCCTGCAGATATACGGATATTGTATCCTAAAAAAATTGATTGGGATGCATTTTTTGCAAAAAAAGCAACGACCCCGTTTGACATTTTTTGTACAGAGATGTTGGAGGCATTGTCTTCCAGCCTTTTGAAAGACCCACAAGCGCGACAATATCCAGACGTCATCACGTTTGCTTTTTTCTGTCGGAAGGCGAATATAAAAAAGATACAAGAACAGTATGAAAGGGAGGAACATCGCATCGGAAGAGGTTGTCTTTTTCACATAGCTCCCTCTAATGTGCCAATCAACTTTGCTTTCTCCCTAGTAGCTGGGCTCCTGTCTGGAAACAATAATATTGTAAGAGTTTCGAGTAAAAATTTTCCTCAAGTTGAGATTATTGCCAGACACATACAAGACTTGTCTTCTTCCCATGCTTCGACGTCTCGGATTGTTTTGGTACAATATGACAGAGACAATCGGGAGGCAACGGATTTCTTCTCCAGTCATAGTGACGTGCGGGTGATATGGGGTGGAGACGCGACAATCACATCGATACGTCGTTCTCCGATACCTTCCAGATCGTTTGATGTAACGTTTGCGGACCGTTATTCATTTGCAACGATAAATGCTGATGCCGTGTCAGAAGACGCAGTCGGGAAACTGGTAGAAGGATTTTACAATGATACATATCTATTTGACCAGAATGCTTGTTCTGCCCCACATCTGATTGTATGGACTGGTGACAGGAAAAGAATCGAACAAGTCAGAGAAAGGTTCTGGAATAGCCTACATGAACTGGTAGCAAAGAAATATGAATTTCAGTCTGTCATGGCAGTAGATAAACTGACGGCAATGTATCGTCAGGCCGCTGCTATGGAGATCAGAGAGGAGCGAACGAAAGACAATTTTATCAAGCGAGTTATGCTATCGAGTTTAAATGACAAGATTGATGAGTATCGGTGTGCATGCGGTTATTTCTCAGAATATATTTCAGAAGAAGATATAAATGAGGTAGTGCCCATTGTCAATAACAAATACCAGACGATGTCCTATTATGGTTATGAAGAAGACCGATTGAAGTCATTTGTGCAGGAAAACAAAATGAAAGGGATAGACCGGATTGTCCCAATCGGACATACGACAGATTTTTCGTTGATTTGGGATGGATATGACCTGATAAGAACATTATCCAGAAAGATTCAGATATTGTAATCAATCTATGAATTTATGCAATCTAATCAATTCGAAATAGCAGAAGGGCATGCGATAGAGTATGCTAATGAAGAACATCATAAACGAAGTGTCGGACAGTATATCCGGAAAGTCAAGAACACTCTTCTGATGCTTTTGGCTTATGCATGTCCTAACAACACTCTACGTGTTGTATTCCACAGATGGCGGGGTGTTCATATAGGGAAACATGTCTATATCGGGATGTTTTGTTTCTTAGACAATCTGTATCCAGAGTTTATTTATATAGAAGACAGTGTGAGTATCAATGCCGAGTCGATGCTCTTGACTCATTTCAATCCGAGAAGTGCCTATAAGGGTATTTTTTTAGCAAGGGTACGTCCTGTCCTAATCAAGAAAGAGGCCATTGTTTCGGTTAAGTGTACGATACTTCCAGGAGTTGAAGTAGGAGAGTGGGCGACGGTATCATCCGGTACGGTCGTTGATCAGGATGTTCCGGCTTATACGATTGCCAGTGGCAATCCAATGAAGTTGGGTTCTAATTACCGTAAATTAGTAGAACGTCAGTTAAAACGTCAGGAAAAGGGAAATTAACGATTTATTTTTTAATCCATGAATGTTCTTATACAACTGAGTCATCCGGCTCACTTTCATCTATATAAGAATGTGGCCCACAATCTGATACGAGATGGTCATAAAGTATTTATTCTTATTAAGACAAAGGACATACTTGAAGACTTGCTGAAACAGTCGGATCTACCTTATCACAACATACTGAAAGTTGCTCATCGTAAAAGCAAATTAGGAATCGGAATCGACATGCTGTTCCGCGATTTGAAGATGTTTCTTTTTTCACTCCGTCACCACATAGACCTGCTCACAGGATCGACTCCAGAAGTAGCTCAGGTAGGTTGGTTTCTCCGTCGGTATAATATTGTTGTGGGAGAAGACGATGCGCCGGTTGTACCTATGTTTCAGAAAGTAGCTGGCCCATTTGTCGATACGTTGCTCACGCCAGTATCCTGTTTCAATGACACTATGGAGCATAGGTCTATCAAGACAGAATCCTATAATGAGTTAGCCTATCTACATCCTAATCATTTCACCCCTGACCGTCGTGTCGTCGAGAAATACTTTACGACAGACACTCCTTATTTCATTCTTCGTTTTGCGCGTCTTGATGCACATCATGATAATGGAATACAAGGGATAAATACGGAAATAGCCACACGGCTTATTGAGATTCTGAAACCATACGGACGAATTTATATCACTTCTGAACGAGAACTCGAATCTCAGTTTGAACCTTATAGGATTCAAATCCAGACAAAGGATATGCATCATGTAATGGCATTCTCTTCGCTATATATAGGTGACAGTCAGACAATGGCAGCTGAGGCTGGAGTACTTGGTGTCCCTTTTATTCGATTCAATGGTTTTGTGGGACGTATTGGTTATCTGAATGAACTTGAGAATAAGTATGAGATGGGGTATGGAATCAAACCAGAAAATGTGGATGATCTTTATTCCAAGGTAACGGAGTTATTGACCATGCCAGACAGGAAAGAGATTTTCCAAAAAAGAAGAGAGAAACTTCTTTCTGAAAAGATTGACTATGCCGCTTTTCTAACCTGGTTTATTGAAAGCTATCCAGAATCGAAAAAAATAATGAAGAGTAATGCAGACTATCAGTTTCGATTCAGATAGTACAGAATTTTTCCAAAAATCCTTTATTTAATTTTGGTCTTCAATCCGTTTTTTGAGCGCAGTAGAAAGCATCCTTCATTGATATAGCCACCGTTTGGATTCATGCGCCTAAAAGACAAACAACTTTGCAGTTGCTGTTCTGTTTCGTCCTTAGGAATGGTAAATGATTTTCCGTTGTGGCTTATATTCTTGATGAAATAAACAGATAAGTCATGTCCCAAAAGATCGAATCTTGGATTTTCTGTGAGAGCGTTGGTGAAATTAGTTTGAAAGTAGTTCTGATAACGAAGATAGTTACTTCCCGAAGTAATGTAGAAAGAAGAAAAGTAGTAGATATCGTTTGCAAGATTTAATGATTCTTCCAACTCTTCAGAAGCGAATAATGAGACCGAGTAGGAGGGAATATTCCAAGATTGTATTTCTACAATGCTTGTTTCTGCTTCATCGGGATCTTTTGTGCAAAGAACCAACAGATTATTTTTTTGTTGCAGTAAAGACTTAGAGGAAGACAGTTCTGAGGCCTTAACCTTCTGGAAGTGGATTTTTTTTGTTGTTAGATAATGTTGAAGAAAACCAGAAAAGTCATCGGTGGTATGTTGAGAGAACTGGATGAATATTATATTTTTATTAGAGAATTGATTTTCAAATAAATTTGCCATTCTCTGGAAAGAATATCTGGTATTTGCGTTAAATTGAAATAAAAAAGGATTATTATCTATTTCTGGAACTTTCTTTGAGAAAGGTATAACGACAGGAATTTCATTTCTCTTGGCAAATTCAGCAATCGGCTTGATCTGCAGACCATATGCTGGTCCGATAATCAGATCTGATTTAACAATAGTCGGGTCATTCAGGATATGGCGTACTTTTTCTTCTGATTTTTCTGTATCATAAGTGTTTAGTTCAATATTGTATCCATGAGATTTTAATTCTTTTACACCCATCAAAATACCAGCATAGAAATCCAAAAATTTATTGATAGTAGCATCTTGATTAGAGGTGTTATCCAGCATCAGAGGAAGCAAAAGAACTACCCGGACTGATTTTCGGGGGTGTTGTTCAATAATCGTATTTTCCTTTTTTTCTTTTGGAAGAGAAGATGGAATTGTTTTTTCTTCTGTTATTACGGCTTTTTTTTCTTCTTTAAATAAGGGAATCAAAAGAGTGTCACCGAATTTAAGTCCGTTTTTTATGTCTGGATTATATTTTTCGATTTCGGAAATCGAGATATTTAAGTCCTTGCTAATGCCATATAATGTTTCCTTTTTTTGAACTACGTGTTTTAGGAATTCTTTTTTGTCGTTTGCTTTTCCTTTATTTATTGTAATTTCAACGCCTGTTTTCAGACCATTCACTAAATGGGGATTTAGTTTGAGCAGTTCTTCCTGTGTTATGTCGTATTCATGAGAAATAGAGTAAATGGTTTCTCCCTTTTTTACAATGTGTTTAATGCTGTTTTCATTTGAGTTCAAAGAAATATTTTTTTTATTCCTCTTAATCTCTGTATTTGGAATGCGAAGCGTCATACCTTCTTTTAGTCCATCAATAGCAGTGCTATTATAGCGTAATATCGTTTCTTGACTCACATCAAATTTCTTGCTGAGTTCGTATAGAGTTTCTTTTTTCTTGACAGTATATTCGAAGAAAGATATGCCATTTAGAGAGACGTTTTTCGGAGACTGAGTCTCTGCAAAAACATCGAAGCATACAAATGTTAATAAAAATAGATAGAGAAAAAAATTCATTTGTATAGGTCTTATTTTGGGGCTTTTCGATAGAGAAATAAAGCTATGATTGCAAAAATGATATTGGGGAACCAAGCAGCTAGAATAGATGGCATATTGCCATTGATACTGAAAGAGGAACTGAATGTCTGAAACAGAACGTAGGTGGCACTCAGTCCTATTCCGATGCCTAAATTAGCCCCTGTCCCGCCTCGTACCTTTCTTGCACTCAGGCTTACTCCGATAAGGGTGAGGATAAATGCAGCAAAAGGACTTGAAAACCGTTGGTAATATTCCCCTTCAAAAGCCTTAATATTTCCAACGCCTCTTTGTCTTTGTCGTTCGATGTACTCTCCTAATTCTTTGTTGTTCATTTGCGGAGCTTCCTTGACAGTGACAAACAAGTCATTTGGTTGGACATTGATTGTAGTATCTAATGACGTTCCGCTTGTGAGGTTTTCATACATGCCGTCGAATGTTCGGAGAGTATAGTCATGTATTCTCCAGTGATTTAGTGTGTCCCAATATATGTTCGTTGCCGTAAGTCTAGATTTAAGTTGTTTACCATCAAAACTTTCAAGAGAGATATTATGTCCCGTTTTACTATCCATATCAAAGTCTTGAATATATAGGATGACATTGTCACTCACTTCCATTTGAATATTGTCAATGTTGTCTTTTTTGAATTTTTTGATGTATTCATTTTCAAAAATCAATCTTCTTTGGTTGGCAGGCGGGATGATATATCCACCAAACAAGAATAAAAAAACAGCAATCAGAGCAGCCGTAGAGAAGTAGGGTAATAACAACCGTCTAAAACTAATACCAGAGGCTTGCATAGCAATTATTTCACTGTTCCCTGCCAGTTTTGAGGTAAAAAAGATGACAGATATAAATACAAAAAGAGGGGAGAACATATTGAAATAATAGGGTAATAGATTTAGGTAATAGTCGAAGATAATTTTAGTCAGAGGCGCGTGATGTTCAGACAGTTTGTCTAATTTCTCTGTAAGGTCGAATGCTATTGTAATAGCCATAATCAGAACAATTGTCAATCCAAATGTTCCGAGGAATTTTCTCATTATGTACCAATCCAGTTTCTTCATTGCGTGTTTTTTATACACGTTGGTTCAGTTGTCTAACAACTTTAGTTTTCCATATTGAGAAATCTCCGACAATGATGTGTTCACGAGCCTGTCTAACAAGTTCCAAATAGAAAGCCAAATTGTGAACGCTTGCAATTTGCAGTCCCAGATATTCTTGAGCCTTGAAGAGATGGTGAACGTATGCTTTAGTGTAGCATCGGTCAACATACGAGGTACCATTACTATCTAAGATGTCGAAATCGTTTGCCCATTTTGCGTTACGAATATTGACAGTGCCTTGCCAAGTAAACAGTTGACCGTTCCGACCATTGCGAGTTGGCATGACACAGTCAAACATATCAACCCCTCGTTCAATGGCTTCCAGAATGTTTTGAGGGGTTCCGACTCCCATCAGATAACGAGGTTTTTCTTTTGGTAGAATTTCGTTAACAACTTCGATCATATCGTACATGACTTCGGTTGGTTCGCCTACGGCGAGCCCTCCTATGGCATTACCGTCAGCATTTTTGTCTGCAATGTATTTAGCAGATTCCGTACGGAGATCTTTATATACACATCCTTGAACAATTGGGAAAAGAGCCTGAGAATAGCCGTATAGTGGGGAGGTAGAGTTGAATTGTTCAAAGCAACGGTCCAACCAACGGTGTGTGCGTTGCATGGATTCCTTGGCATATTTGTAATCTGCAGTTCCCGGAGTACATTCATCAAGGGCCATGATAATGTCGGCACCGATACTCCGTTCAATATCCATTACTTTTTCGGGAGTAAACAGGTGTTTGCTGCCATCAATATGGCTTCGGAAGTAGACCCCTTCTTCTTTGATCTTTCGTTGAGAGGAAAGAGAAAAGACTTGGAAACCTCCTGAATCTGTCAGAATAGGGCGATCCCATCCGTTGAAACGATGTAATCCGCCGGCTTGTTCAATAATCGAGGTTCCTGGTCGAAGATACAGATGATACGTATTACCCAAGATAATTTGGGCATTGATATCATCTTTGAGTTCTCTTTGTTCTACTGCTTTTACAGTCCCTTGTGTGCCAACAGGCATGAAAATGGGGGTAAAGATATCCCCATGTTCGGTCTTGATTTTTCCTGCTCGTGCCTGAGAAGCAGTATCCGTATTTTGAAGTTCAAAATCCATATTTGTTCCTCTTCGAGAACAAAGATACATTCTTTTCCGAATACAGTTTGATTCTCATAGATAAATAGGGGAGATGAAATATAATATAATCCTAAAGTAGATCAGACTATCGAAAAATCTGCAAAGAGTTATTTTTTCATGTAGTATCATATTGAATCTACAGTCATTGACAACTGTGATTCAGAACTAAAATTTCCAATTTTTATTTTTTCAATGGAGTTAATCTTTCGTTCATCATAGGGTGCTGTGATACGAATGTAGTTCTCTGTAAATCCATACATGTTTTTGCCTTTTTTTGCAGCCTCCCATAAAACAGTTGCCGTTTTCCCAATGTTAGCCTTATAGAAATCTAACAGTTTCTTATCTGATATTTTGTGTAGTATTTCGCTTCGTTCTTTTTTTTCGTTTGGGGTTACTCTGTATGGTATTTCCAAGGCCTTTGT
>AUXO016216236.1_pt1 | contig 12033 bp, 9 predicted proteins | sample 768731 | NCBI WGS metagenome assembly AUXO01 (sample SAMN02715735, study PRJNA202380) | gut metagenome | biome: sheep rumen | host: Ovis aries | place: New Zealand: Palmerston North | reverse complement strand
AAGGATAAACTCCAAGAGGATGATACACTTCTTATTGAAAGTGATCTTATCTTTGATGATGGTATGTTCAAATTGTTGGTTGATAATTCCTATCCAAACTTAGCATTGGTGGCAAAATATGAGAGTTGGATGGATGGAACGATGGTTTGTATAGATAAGGATTGCAATATTGTCAACTTTGTTCCCAAAGAAGCCTTCCGTTATGAAGAAACACGTCTATATTATAAGACGGTTAATATATATAAATTCTCAAAGGAGTTTTCACGGACAAAATATGTGCCCTTCTTGGAGGCCTACACTAAAGCTGTTGGAAATAACGAGTATTATGAGAACGTGCTACGTATTATTTGTTTCCTGAACAGTCATGATTTGAAAGCTCTTCCTATTGACAACGAGAAATGGTATGAGATTGACGACAAGCAAGACCTTGATATCGCAGAGGCTTTATTTGCAGATGAAAAGGATGTAATCCCAAAGTTCTATGGACGATATGGAGGTTTCTGGAGATTTCCAAAGATGCTCGACTATTGTTATTTGGTGAATTCTTACTTTAATGAAAGTCGTATCATTGATGAAATGGAGGCATATTTTAGAACTCTTATTTCAGAATATCCTTCAGGAATGAAAGTCAATTCTTTAATAGCCAGCAAATGTTGGGGGGTAAAAGAAGACTATATCATTCCTGGTAATGGTGCAGCAGAGCTTATTAAGGCTTTGATGGAGTTGCTTCCTGGCACAATAGGTGTAATACGTCCAACCTTCGAAGAGTATCCTAACCGACGTGATAAGAATACACTGGTAACATTTATACCTCAGAATAGGAACTATCGATATGCAGCTCAGGACTTGATGGATTATTTTGGAGAACATCGTGCTGATAATCTTCTTTTAATTAATCCTGATAATCCATCTGGCAATTTTATTCCTATTGATGAAGTAAAAACATTGGCCGCATGGTGCCAACACCAGAACATCAAGCTAATTGTAGATGAGAGTTTTGTGGATTTTAGCGTTGGGTATGAGAATAATTCCCTTTTGAATGATGCCATTCTTGAAACATACCCTACGATGATAGTCATAAAGAGTATCAGTAAAAGTTATGGAGTACCAGGTCTTCGTCTGGGTATTCTGTGTTCGGCTGACACATCCTTAATAGCAAGGATGAAAAAGATGGTAAGTATTTGGAATATTAACTCTTTTGCTGAATATTTCATGCAAATATTTACTAAATATGAGAAAGACTACAAACGCGCTTGTGAAAAGTTTATTATAGAACGTGAAGATTTTGAGAATAAACTCAATGAAATAAGTTTCCTTCGAGTCATGCCCTCTCAGGCTAATTATTTCCTTTGTGAGGTTCTTCCTCCTAGGAATGTCCATCAGTTAGTATTGATTATGCTGAAGAAATATAATATCTTGGTTCGTGACTGTTCAGATAAGCAGGGGCTTGATGGGAAGCAATATATGCGTATAGCCGTTCGTAGTCATGAGGATAATTTAAGATTAGTATCTGCATTCAGAGATTTAGACAAATAGTTACAAATGTGATTTACGATTTGTGATTGAGGCAATTGGGGCCATGTTTTTGTAAGTAGAACATATAGGATATTAATAATTCTCAATAATAGGCGGCTAATATACCTCTAACAAGATTTTCGAAACATAAATACAAACTTATTTAATCTTTTATATTTGTATGAAAACAGTTTTTTCACTTGTGGTTGCCATGTTATTAGTGGCAGCTAATGTATCAGCCCAAGAAAGTAGTAAACACGATTCTAACTTTCATCTAGGAGTTGACATTCAAACCAAGTATATTTGGCGCGGTATGGAGATGATGACTGAGGACGCTGCACCGGTGGTTTTTCCATGTCTCAATTTCTCAAATAAAGGTTTTTATGCCTATGCAATGGGCGGCTATTCTATTAACGGCAAGTATTCAGAGGTTGATCTTGGTTTGAGTTACACATATAATTGGCTAACACTTGCGCTTAATGACTACTATTATCCCACAACAAACTCTGCAGAAGATCAGTATTTTAATCTGAAAAGTCGTGAAACTGGTCACTGGTTCGAAGGTACTATTACTATTGCTCCTGAAAACGTCCCAGCTTATCTGACTGTTAGCAATTTCTTTGCTGGAGCTGATAAAGATGCTGATGGCGAACAGGCTTATTCAACATATGCAGAAGTAGGAGGGCACTATGATTTTATGAATGATCATCAGCTAGCTTTGGCTGTTGGGGCTGCTTTTAACAAGAGCTGCTATAATGGTTATGAGCATGATTTTAGTATTTGCAATATTGAGTTGAAGTATACTTATAATGTGTCAATGAAAAGCCATACACTTCCTCTTAGTGTGGCTTATATCATTAATCCCGTTTACGAGAAATCACACGTAAACCTAACAGCATCATTTGCTTTTTAATAATACATAATGAATGCAATCATCATGGCTGCGGGAACATCCTCTCGCTTTGCGCCTCTTTCATATGAAATCCCCAAGGGTCTTCTCAATGTAAAAGGAGAGATTCTCATTGAACGACAAATACGTCAGCTTATAGAGGCATGCGTATCTGAAATTATTGTCGTTGTAGGTTATATGGCAGATAAGTTTACGTATCTGAAAGATAAATTTGGAATCAGAATTGTAGTTAATGATGATTACAACCGATATAATAATGTATCTTCGATCTTTCGCGTGGTTGATGATTTGGAAGACACTTATATATGCTCTTCTGATAATTATTTTCCTGAGAATGTTTTTATAGGACTACCGAAAGACAGTTATTATTCAGCTCTTTATTCAGAGGGGGAAACGGGAGAGTATTGTATGACTACAGATAGTGAAGATAATATCATCAGCGTTTCTGTAGGCGGAAAAGATGCTTGGTATATGGTAGGCCATGTTTTCTTCAATAAGGATTTTTCTGCTAAGTTTAGAAAAATCTTGAAAGAAGAATACGTTAACGATAATGTTCGTCATGGTTATTGGGAAGGTGTTTATATCAGTCATATAAAGGAGTTACCCCCTATGAAGATTCGCCGTTATCAACCTCACGAAATAGAGGAATTTGATAATCTTGATGAACTTTGTTCGTTTGACCCAAGTTGGAATGAATACCGCAGTCATCTTAAGCGCTCGTAAAGAACGGGATAGTCAAATACCTTATCCTGTTATGCCTTTTTCTGAGAGTGTTACACTGCTCGGTCGTAGTGTTGAAATCTTAAAAGAATTAGGCATAGATCAAATTTTTGTGGTAATAGGCTATCAAGCAGAGTTGTTTAGACCCTATGAGGATGATGATGTCCATCTAATAATCAATCCAGATTATGAGTATACTTCTTCTATGGCATCTCTGGCTATGGTCAAAGACTATATTTATGATGATTTCCTTCTTGTAGAGGGAGACACTTTTTATGAGAAAGAAGTCTTAAAGAAACTCTTTGAACTCGAAGAAGGTAATTGTTTTGTAATGACAGAAGAAAGCGGCAGTGGTGATGAATGCTTTGTAGAAACAAAGTCGGGTTTTATAACCAAAATTAGCAAAGACCGCCATCGTGTATGTAGGTTTGAAGGTGAGTTACTTGGTTTGTCGCGTATTTCTATAGACACATTTAGGAAGCTTATTGAGGAATGGAAGTTGTCAGATAATTCTTATCTCAATTATGAATATCTTTTGATGGATGTGACTGATGTTCTTGATAGGCCAGTTCTGTACTTCAAGAACTTGATATGGGGTGAGGTGGATAATATGAAGGATTTCAAAAGGCTTAAGAATGAGATCTACCGTAAGCTCCGAAAGAAAGAAGATCCTTTCGATAAGGAGAACTTGCTGATGCATCTATCTAACATCTTTCCAAATGAAGATGTCTCCTCTGCTCAAATAACGCAGATAGGAGGCATGAGCAATAAAAATTTCCGAGTTGACTATCAGGGGAATAGCTATGTGCTTCGTGTTCCCGGTAATGGCTCAGAAGGAATGGTAATTCGTTCTTTCGAAGAGTTTAACTCGATAGAAGGATGCAAATTGGGAATCAACCCCCCTGTTCATTATTTTAATGCAGAAACAGGTATTAAATTGGTTGATTATGTCGATGATGCTGAAACCTTGAATGCTGCTACCATTCAGCGGCAAGATAACATGATAAAAATAGCACATATCTATCAATCCCTTCATAATTCACGTGTTCGATTGAAGAACGAGTTCAATGTTTTCCGTGAGATTGAAAAATATGACACACTGCTTGAAATAGCTGGAGCCACTATGTATGAAGGATGGGAAGAGGTGCGACCTAAAGTCATGGCATTGGAAAACCTTTTGAATGACTTAGGGGTAGATCTTCATCCTTGTCATAATGATGCTGTACCAGAGAATTTCTTGAAGGCAAAGGATGGTACTATTTATCTTATTGATTGGGAATATAGCGGAATGAATGATCCTATGGCTGATTTTGCAGCATTGTTCCTTGAAAGTGATTTTACCCCAGATAATCAGGATTATTTCCTTTCTCATTATTTCGAAGGCAATATACCGGAGACTGCAAAATGTAAAATAATGTGTTACCAAGTTCTTTGGGATTATCTTTGGGCTCAGTGGACGGTTATCAAAGAGGCAAAAGGCGATAATTTCGGGACTTATGGAAGAGATCGTTACGATAGAGCGATTATTGTTTTAAATAGAATTAATTACAAATAAAAATGGAATCAAGAGAGAGTTTGAAAGCTCGTATAGACTGGTTGACTACTTTAGTACCCTTTGTTGGCGTGGCAGCTTTGTGTGCCGTATTTATGTTAGCGCCAGTAAGTTCTAAAACCGTATTGGAGGCCATACGTAAATTTATTGGTGACGATTGCGGTATCTATTATGCAATATTAGGTGTGGGCGTATTTTGGCTTACAATATGGACTGCATTTAGTAAAAAGTATGGTAGAGTTAAGTTGGGAGCTGCGGAAAAGCCTCAATATAATAATTTTTTATGGGGAGCTATGATTTTTACGTCAGCTCTTGCTGCAGATATCATGTTCTATTCCCTAAGTGAGTGGGCTATGTATGCAAGTGATGCTCATGTAAAGGCTATGGGAAGTATGCAGGACTGGGCACCTACATTCCCTCTGTTTCACTGGGGGCCAATTGCTTGGTGCTTTCATATGATGTTGGCCATCTGTTTTGGATTTATGATTCATGTGCGTAAACGTGATCGCCAGCGTTTCTCTGAGGCTTGTCGTCCAATTTTTAAGGATAGGATGGATGGTAATCTAGGACGGTTCATTGATATTATTGCTATTTTAGCTATGTTGGCAGGTATTGCCACCACATTCTCTTTAGCCACCCCACTGCTTTCTGCTGCTATTTGTAAGGTGTTTGGTCTTTCTGATAGTATAACCCTTACCATATCAATTCTTATTCTTATTGCGGTAATATATACATTGGCTGTATGGTTTGGTATGAAGGGAATCTCGAAAATGGCTAAATGGTGTATGTATTTCTTCTTCGGTTTTTTGGCATACGTTTTCTTACTAGGTGGGGAAGCTCAATACATTTTAGAGACAGGCTTCCAGTCAATGGGTAATATGGTGCAGAATTTTGTAGGTCTTTCAACTTGGCTTGATCCACTACGCGAAACGTCTTTTCCCCAGAATTGGACACTTTTTTATTGGGCATATTGGATGGCATGGACAATTGGGACCCCATTCTTCATCGGAATGATCAGTAAAGGGCGCACGGTTAAAAATACTATTCTTGGAGGTTATGGTTGGGCTTTGGCAGGAACGTTTACTTCTTTCATTATTCTTGGTAACTATGGTTTGGCACAGCAAATGAAACACGGTCTGGATGTGGTTGGCTTTATAGATGGAGGAGGAACCTATTATGATGCCATTTTGCAGATATTGGGGACACTTCCTATGCCTAGTATCGCCCTTATGCTGTTAGTCGTTACCATGATAATGTTTTATTCCACATCTTTTGATACGTTAACTCTTATTGCTTCTATTTATTCTTATAAGCGCATGGGCGTAAATGAGGAGCCGCACAAGGCGATTCGTGGTCTTTGGGCAGTGATGTTTATTTTGTTCCCCATTGGTCTATTGTTCTCAGAGAATTCAATGTATGGATTACAGTCAGTTTCTATTATTGCGGCTTTCCCAATTGGCATAATCATAATAATTATGGTCTGGTCTTTTTTTAAGGATGTCAATATGTATTTGAGAGGTAAGTAATGTGCATGTATAACCTTTATTCCTATTATTGGCAGTATGATTGTTGATAATTTGTTAATTGGAAGGAAGATATATTGTATGAAAAAGGAAATATCGCTAGAAGAAAGAAAAAAAATCCAACTTGAAATGTTGGCAGAAATCCATGAATTCTGCATGTCTCACAATATCAGATATTCATTGGCTTATGGTACATTAATTGGGGCTATTCGTCATAAAGGCTATATCCCATGGGATGACGATGTAGATATTATGATGCCTTTGCCAGATATGCTTCAATTTAAAAAAGAATTCAAAAGTGACAAACTGAAGTATTGTGATGTAGATACTGAACCCTATTTCGAGTATGGCTTTTCAAGAATTGCTTTTAAAGACACATATAATCGAAGTGGATTGTCGTTTAAAGGGTACGGAGTAAATATTGATTTGTATCCTGTCTATAATGTTCCTGACACAATAGAGAAACGTGATGAGTTTTTCGAACGTGGAAGGATTTTGTTAGAGAAAAGACTAAAGTATATACGATGGCGTAGACGGTTTATTTCACGTTTACCAATTTCGTCTATACCTGGTTATAAGCAATCAATTCGCAAGTATCGTGATTATATGTTGAATAATGGCATTCCATACGGAACGACTAATCATTATTTCGTATTTGGAGGAGATTTAAATAAGAAAGAACGAGAATTATGTACTTATGATTATGATCTATTTGAAGGCTTGAGTTTACATGAATTTGAGGGACTGAGACTTTGTATAATTGATAGGTATCATGGTTTTTTGTCACAATACTATGGTGACTATATGCAGCTTCCTCCCGAATCAGAGCGTTGTCCCTATCATGGTGGACATTACTATTGGAAATAAATGGAAAGTCCAACAACATCCAATACACAGAAAGTTGTCAAGGGCATATCGTCACAGACTTTGGTGACGATTGTCTTGGGAGTGGTGGAAATTATCTCTTTTTCCATCATGTCTCGTCTTCTCACGAAACAAGATTTCGGCTATTATGCTGCAATAACTGCTGTTGTTGCTATTTTTTCTTGTTTTTCAGATGCTGGTATTGGTTCTGCTATTATTCAACGTAAAGAGTTGAATAAGAGGTATATTTACAATGCATTTACATTAAGTTTAATTTTTGGAGGAGTCGTTTCTTTAGCCTTGTTTTTCTCTGCGGGTCTATTAGCAAAGTACATAACGGACGAGAGCATGACAATTCCTTTGCGTTTGATGTCGCTGACATTGTTATTACAATGTATGAATTCTGTTAATGTAAGTATCATGTACCGTCGTTTGGAGTTTCTAAGAGTGGGGATGATAAACCTCTTTGCATTAGTAGTAACGACTATAGTAGCAGTTGTTCTGGCTTTGAGAGGATATGGCTATTATGCTATAATTGCAAAAGTTGTAATTACATCTATTTTGACATTGTGCCTCTCTTCTTATTTCGCAAAGACTAAATATGGCTTTGCACTTGATCTGAAGACATTTAGACAGATTTTTGGTTTCAGCGGCTGGCTAATGGCAAGTGGGTTGTTTCGAAATTTGGCGCATGATATTGACAAGTTGCTAATGTCTCGTTTACTTTCAGTTGCCTCACTTGGCGCATACAATCGTCCCAAAGATTTTGTCGGCCAGATATCAGGTAAACTAAACGGTATTTTTGATACGGCTTTGTTTCCTGTACTATCAAGCATACAAAGTGATAATGAGAAACTGGGAAAAGCCTTCAGCCGATCGCTCTATTTCATGAATGTTTTTGCCATGTTGCTAACAATAGCTTTTGTCGTTAATAGTGAGCTTCTTATTCGTGTATTCTTTGGCGAGAAGTGGATGGATCTAAAGTATATCACAATGGTCTTGTCCTTCCTTATGCTTTTTAACATAGACGGAAGATTAGCAGATTGCTTTTTACGTAGTTTAGCTTTGACAAAACAGCAATTCTTTTTTCGCATATTAGAGACAATAGTAACGCTTATGGGGGTATTTATAGGTGCCTATTGGGACATTATGGGTGTTGCTATAGGAGTTGTTGTTACTAATGCAGTCCTTAAGATCTTGAAAATAGTGTATGTTGCATACAAAATTAATATTCCAGCCAGTGCTGTTATTCGGGAAATAGTGAGCTCATGGAGATTTACATTGGTTTTAGTTCCACTATGTATGGTTGGTTATGTGGTTTTTCCTAATACATTGATAGGTAATATTGTTTTGTTGATTCTCTTTACCATATTATGTGGTATTATCTTTTTGGGAATCCCTTCTGTTGTCGGCGAATTGTACAAAACAGAAGCATATATTAAGGTGATGTCGTATTGCAAAAGAATACTGAATAGGATAATATGAAAGTGTTAGTAGCTGGCGATTTTTGTCCTCAATGCAGGGTGGCAGATAAGTTCGAAAAAGGTGATATAGACTCTGTGCTTGGGGATGTTAAACCCGTTTTGGAACAGGTTGATTATTCAATAGTCAATTTTGAATGTCCTGTAACAAAAGGAGGTGAGATCCCAATCGTTAAGAAAGGTCCGAATCTACAATGTTCAGAAAAAGGAGTTGAGTCAATAAAGTGGGCGGGTTTTGATTGTGCTACTTTAGCCAACAATCATTTCTTAGATTTTGGTGAAGAAGGCGTCAAGAATACTCTGTCCTCATTTGCCAAGAATGGAATAGATGCAGTTGGCGGGGGGCTTTCTTTGCAAGATGCCTCAAAAACACTATACAAAGAGATTAATGGTCAACATCTTGCAATTATCAATTGCTGTGAACATGAGTTTTCGATAGCTACTGAAACGACTGCCGGGAGTAATCCTTTGAATCCAATTCAGCAGTTTTACGCGATTCAGGAAGCAAAGCGTAATGCAGATTATGTAATTGTGATTATTCACGGTGGACATGAGCATTTCCAATTGCCAAGTCTACGGATGCAAGAAACCTACCGTTTCTTTATAGACGTTGGCGCAGATGCAGTAATCAACCATCATCAACATTGTTATAGTGGCTACGAAGTATATAATGGTAAACCTATTTTTTATGGATTAGGGAATTTTTGTTTTGATGATTTGAATTGTCGAAATGGTATCTGGACTCAAGGATATATGGTTGAACTGACCATGGGAAGAAAGATGTCATACAGAATAATACCGTATTTTCAGTGTGATGAAATGCCGATTGTCCGTTTAATCGGGAATGACAGTTTTAATACGAAACTTGATGAATTGAATTCTATTATCTCTGATTCAGAGAAACTGAGGGAAGAAGTTGACAAGTATTATAAATCTTGTGAATTGTCTTATAGTAGTATATTTGAGCCATTGAATAATAGGTATTATATGGCATTAAAATGTAGAGGATGGCTTCCTTCTCTGATAGGTAAAACAAAAAAATTAAAGGCAATCAACTATATTAATTGTGAGTCCCACCGAGACAAATTATTACATTTTTTGTTAAAATAGTATGCAATTAAATTATATCAAGAATCCTCGTTCAATCGGGTTGTCTTTGTTATATAAATATGGTCATGGATTAACAGATGCGTTATATCTGCGGATTCTTTTCTATTTAAAGACAGGCAAGAGGTTGAATTTGAAAAACCCGAAGACATTTAATGAGAAATGTCAATGGTTGAAATTATATAATCGTAAACCAGAATACACAACAATGGTTGACAAGTATGCTGTCAAGAATTATGTAACAGACAAAATTGGCGAACAGTATATTATTCCAACCTTGGGAGTTTGGGAAAAACCTGAGAGTATAGATTGGAATAGCCTTCCAAAGCAGTTCGTTATCAAAACCACAAATGGTGGGGGAAGCAAGGGTGTTGTCATATGTGTAGATAAAGCTACCTTTGATGTGGAATCTGCTACTCAGAATCTTCGAGTTGCTTTAAAAAGAGATATCTATAAAAGATTTAAGGAGTGGCCATATAAAGATGTAAAGCCTCGGATTATTGCAGAAAAGTATTTAGAGGATAAAGATCAATTATCATTAGTAGATTATAAGGTTTTGTGCTTTTGCGGAAAGGCAAAACTAATAGAACTACATAATGGTAGAAATACAGACCATCACACTCAGGACTTTTATGATCGAGACTGGAACAAGACTTCCATCACCCAAGGAGGATATGGGGAGTTCTCAGATTCTGTGGCAGATCGACCGGCTCAATTAGAGGAAATGCTTCGATTAAGTGAGATTCTTGCAAAAGACATTCCACATGTGAGAGTTGATTGGTATATAGTTGATAATCATTTGTATTTTGGAGAGTTGACTTTTTTTGACGGTTCAGGACTTGAACCTTGGGACAGAGATGAAGACGACTTGTTGTTAGGATCTTGGATTACTCTCCCTGAGTTAAAGAGATGAGGTAGAGTAGAAACAATACATTTAATTTAGTTTTTCATTTATAGTTCAGATCTCTTGTGAATAAGATTAAAGTAGGAATTATCGGTTCAACCGGATATGCAGGAAATGAGTTGGTTCGGATGCTCCTGCAAAGAAGTGATGTGGAAATTGTGTGGTTTGGTTCCCATAGTTATATTGGAAAGAAGTATGCAGATGTCTATAGGAACTTTTTCAAACTTGTAGATGCAGATTGTTTAGATGACAATTTGGAGGAGTTAGTTGAAGCAGTAGATGTGGTTTTTACAGCAACCCCTCAAGGACTATGTGCTTCTTTGGTGACTGAGGAAGTTCTGCAGAAAGTTAGAGTGATAGATTTAAGTGCAGATTTCCGAATAAAAGACGTTAAGACCTACGAAGACTGGTATGGCATAGAACATAAATCTCCTCAGTTTATAAAAGAAGCTGTTTATGGGCTTTGTGAATTGAACCGAGATGCTGTGAAAACAGCTCGATTGATAGCCAACCCCGGTTGTTATCCTACATGTTCCATTCTTTCTATTCAACCAGCTTTAAAAGCAGGTTTGATAAAACCTTCAACTATTATTATTGATGCAAAGTCAGGAACATCAGGAGCAGGTCGTGGGGCTAAGGTTCAGAATTTGTATTGTGAGGTAAATGAGTCAATAAAGGCATACGGTGTGGTCAATCATCGCCATACTCCCGAAATCGAGGAGCAGTTGGGTTATATTGCAGGCGAAGAGATAAGACTCAATTTTACGCCCCATCTCGTACCAATGAATAGGGGAATCTTAATAACAGCATATGCTGATTTGGATCATCCTGTAACTTATGAGGAAGTGAAGACAGTTTATGATACATGTTATAAGGACGAACAATTTGTCCGAGTTCTTAATCAGGATGTTTGTCCCGAAACACGCAATGTCCATGGCAGTAACTATGTGGATGTGAATTTCAAGATTGATAATCGCACGAACCGACTGATTATGATGGGTGCTATGGATAACCTTGTTAAAGGGGCCGCTGGTCAGGCTATTCAGAATATGAACATCATGTTTGGCTTGTCAGAAGAGACCGGCTTGAAACAGGTTCCGATGTTCCCTTGTTAGGATTGTTATGGAAATAAGGATTATGGTTCCAGGAGATTATGACAAGGTCTATTCTCTATGGAAAAGTATAAAAGGTTTCGGAATTAGAAAAGTAGATGATTCCAGAGTCGGGGTCGAAGCTTTTTTAAAAAGGAATCCAACAACAAGTGTCGTCGCTGAAGAAGGCGGAGATATTGTTGGTGCCATCCTTTGTGGACACGATGGACGATATGGCTATATGTATCATGTATGTGTGAAGGAAGAATATAGGCGCCAAGGAATCGGAAAGAAAATGGTCGTTTTTTGTATGCGAGCATTAAAGGAAGAGCATATCAATAAGATTGCTCTTATAGCTTTTACATA
>AUXO015203718.1_pt1 | contig 12033 bp, 10 predicted proteins | sample 768731 | NCBI WGS metagenome assembly AUXO01 (sample SAMN02715735, study PRJNA202380) | gut metagenome | biome: sheep rumen | host: Ovis aries | place: New Zealand: Palmerston North | reverse complement strand
GTTGGTAGCGTTCCTGGTTTGGGACCAGGCTGTCGCAGGTTCGAGTCCTGTCACCTCGACTTTTATAGCAAATGGAGGAAGAAATCACCTTTTCGAAGATTTTCTCCTCCTTTTTTATTTGAATATTTTGCCTGTCACCTATTTTTTTGTATCTTTGTAGCATTCTATATTGTTTTATGATATGAGTCTAAGACTGAACGCTATTCATGTGCTATTATCGCTTTGGCTGATTTCGATGTCTGTCCATGTTTTTGCTGCTGATGAGGAGCCAGAATTCGTTACCATCAATGCAGCTAACGGATTGGCTGATAATAGTGCGCAAGTTATCATTTGTACGAAAACAGGACGCATGATTATTTCAACCATTGGTAACCTTAATTTTTACGATGGTGCCAGTTTTACACATATTGACACTCAGCAAGACTATCAGTATGAGTTGTCGTCCTATCGGGGAAACTATCGTCTGTATTTTGACCATTTCCATCATATATGGCTTAAAAACACCCATTCTGTGACTTGTGTGGATTTGCTGATGGAAGAGTTTACTCCTGATGTAGAGGGAGTGATACGTCAATTAGGATGTGAGGATAGAGTCTTGGATGTGTTTACCGATCAAGGAGGAAACGCTTGGTTCCTAACTGACAAGGGACTCTACGATGTGGATCGTCAAAAGACGTTTCAGATTCTCAAAGACAGGAATCTTCAGGAGGTAGATGTCTATAACGATATGCTACTCACATTTTATGATAACGGTGAAGTCATAGGACTTAATGTAGAAGACGGTCAAATAGTCCATCGTTCTAAAGCTTATGAATGGGACAAAGCTCAGCAATACACAACATCAACAATCATTAAGCAATACAAGGACACATACTTTGTGATCAAGAGCGGTGAGAATGGTTCTGTTTTGCTCAGTCTTGACATTCAATCCCATCAGTGGTCGACGATTATGGAACTTCCTTATCATCTGAATGGCATGGCATTGAAAGGTGATAGCCTCTATATCGCTTCAGCCCGTGGTTATTGGATTCATGATATTGCATTGAACCGTCAGCGGCATGTGGAGAATCCGCGTCTTGTTGGAGGTCGTCAGCTTAGTATTAATTGTCATACCATTATGTTCGACCGTCAAGGTGGCTTGTGGCTTGGAACCGAGAAACGTGGAGTGCTTTACGCTCGTCCTCATGTATCACCCTTCCGTGTATATAGTCTGGAAGATCCTAAAGCTCGCGAATATATCCAGCGGATGTCGCATATTACCCAGAATATCAGTGAGTTTAATGGAAAGCAATCCAATTGTATGTTTGAGGACAGCCGAGGCTACACTTGGTTTGGGACAACCGTAGGACTCTTTATGTTTCGTAAAGCACAGTCTGAACCAGTCGTTTTTACTAAGAGTAAGGGATTGTTGAATAATGTCATTCACTCCATCGTGGAAGACCGTTCTCACAATATATGGGTAAGCACATCGTGTGGTATCTCTTGTATCCTGTTTAAGGATGGTGAACCAGATTTCGTTAATAGCTTTAGCCTTGCAGATAACGTTCCGAATGAGGCCTTTATCAACTGTAAGTCCATGTGTCTTGATGATGGAACGATTATTATGCAGTCTATTGACCATGTTGTAGAGTTTAATCCTGATAGATTCAGAAGTGTCAATCAAAAGCAAGATGTTAGTCTTTATCCGAAGCTTGTTAGAATACTTGTAAACGGCAATTTCGTTTCGCCTGGACAGGAGGAGGATGGTAATGTAATTATCAACCGTGCCATCACTCGTGTTAAGGATATTAGTCTTAATTCTAATCAGAATTCCTTGTCTCTTACATTTTCGGCACTCAACTATTTCCGTCCTTTGCAGAGCTACTATCGTGTTCGTGTTTCGGGGGTGGGTGACAATCAATGGAAAGTGTATTCTTATTTCAATGGCTCTGGCCTGGTCGATGGAAAAGGAATGCTTCATCTTCCGCTTTCCAATTTGAAACCTGGTGACTATACCGTCGAAGTGATGGCTTCCATGTTTCCCGACCAGTGGGACGATACAGTGCCTTTTGAATGCATAGTTCACGTGAATCAGCCGTGGTGGCAAGCTACTGGTGTCTATGTGCTGTTCGTCCTGATGATCCTGTCACTACTGGTAGTAAATCTTTTTATCTTCGGGCGTAATACTCGAATGCGTGCCAAACGCAATTCTGAGGAAGGTGACATCATCAAGAAAGTAAATTCTTTCGTGGAACGTTGTGAAAACTATAGGAAAGAAGTGCTAACACCTTCTGCTGAAGAACTGTTTTTTGCCCATCATGAAGCCACCACTCAACTTGCACCAGAGTTTATTACAGTTATGCTTTCCGTGATGCCTTATGTTCAGGAGCATCAGGGTAGGGTAACAATGCGCGAATTGAGCAAGGTGTCTAATACTGACATTGTCAAGCTTTATAACATCATGACAACGAATCTCTATAAGAGTCCTCGTGAAATAGCCTTGTTGCTGGCTCTGCAAAAAGGGGCAGAGTTGCTCTCTTCTACTGAAATGAGTGTAGAGCAGATTGCCAATGAGTGTCGTTTCCATTCGCCGAATTACTTCATGGGAAGTTTCTTCCATGCCTACAAAGTGACACCGCGCGAATATAGGGAAGATCACCGGTGATGTGCGAGAGAGACTATCTGATGTCAAACTGCAGTTCGTTGAATCCTACTAAACGCCAAGTTCTCTCACCTATACCTTTATAATATACAAGTGCTTGATAACGGTTTTCAGTCTGATAGAAAGAACCTTCTTCGGGTACTTTCTGTGTCTGTCCATTACTCTTTGTCATGAGCAACTGATAGTTGTAGTATCCCATCTTCTGAAGTACAGTAGCATTGTATGATTTGTCTTTTGTGTCATAGCTCATGTCGTAGATGACCGAGGGCTCTGTAGTCCAATCACCGTCAATAAAAAGTCTTGCTTCATCATACTCTCTGACTGGTGAAAGCTTGTAGTGAACGTAAACGTAGTCGCTTGTAAGATCATTTTCCACGTTGTCGCTGTTTCTTATGTAGAATGCACCGTCGGCATCCCTGTAATACAGATAGTTACGTTGAGGTTCGCAAACATCTGGAAATACGTGATAGTGTCGTTCCTCTTCATCCCAATAGACTCGCTCCAGTCCCAGTGTCGTATGTGTTGGATTCAGCACCTCAAATCGGTGATACTCATTTCCTGCTTCGAAGATGAGTTGTCGGTTGTGATCCCATGCCATGCCTCTTGGTGTGATGGCATTTGGCTTTGGGTTGGTTCTCATGTCGTGCTCGCATCCATTCTGTAGTACGAACACTTGTAGTTGCTCGTCAGGTTGAGTCACGCTCAATCCATTGTAGCTGAGTGCCATCCCCACCTGTTGGCTTCGGTTGTTGAAGTCTATGTCTGTATTGGTAGTCACATTGATGGCAATATCCATTTTTGGCTCCAACACACGAAATTCAACTACGGCAACTTCTTTTCCGTCTTCGTCCTCATCGTTTATTCGTAACCTGTAATTACCACTTGTTTTCAGTCTGCACAATTCATTAGGAATCTGAAAACTGTAATGTGTATAGAGTACGGTAGTGTTCAGCGAATTCTCATAATCGTCTATAATCCAGTCATTAAATCCCTCTAACCAGTCGCTCTCAAATAGTCCGTCTGATGTAGTCCAGTCAGGCTCACAATGTTCAATGTGAACAACAAAACGGTGATAGTTATGAGAAAGCTCGTCGAACCCCACGCGCAGCACATCGTCAGAATTTAGTGTCATAATAGGCATTGATAGCCAGTCGTAGTTCACAACAGCCTGGAGAGTCTTGATGTTTGGTACCATCACTTGATGCTTTGCCTGAAGAAGCACTGGTATGAGGATGAAAAAGACGGCAAGTTTTCTCATTTATTCGGATGATGTTAAAATATAATATCTAACGGGAGTCTTTCGGGTTTTATTATTTCTACAGCTGTGATTTTGCTGTCATTATTAAATAATTGAACTGAAAGTTTGTGAACTTCGCTTTTCTTTCGTACTTTTGCACAAATCAAATGAATCTCTTATTTATGTTGAAGGGAAAGAAGATTGTTCTGGGCATCACTGGCTCGATAGCAGCCTATAAAGCCTGCTACATCATCCGTGGCCTTATGAAGGCTGGAGCTGAAGTTCAGGTAGTTATTACCCCTGCCGGGAAGGAGTTTATTACACCAATCACACTTTCGGCACTGACGCAAAAGCCTGTTGTGAGTGAGTTCTTTTCTCAGCGAGACGGAACTTGGAATAGCCATGTGGCCTTGGGACTTTGGGCAGATGCCATGCTGATAGCACCTTGTACTGCCTCTACAATGGGAAAAATGGTGTCAGGTGTTGCTGACAACATGCTTGTTACTACATATCTTTCCATGAAAGCCCCTGTCTTCATAGCTCCTGCCATGGATCTTGATATGTACGCTCACCCCTCTACTCAGCAGAACTTGGAGCGATTACGCTGTTATGGATGCCATATCATTGAGCCACAGAGCGGATTCCTGGCCAGTGGTCTTGAGGGTAAGGGGCGAATGGAAGAACCCGATGTCATCGTCGAAAGACTTGAAGAGTTCTTCAAATTGCAGAAGAATGCCGATACGACAGATTTGCAGGGTAAACAGGTGCTGATTACTGCTGGCCCGACTTACGAGAAAATAGATCCTGTACGCTTCATCGGTAACTATTCGAGTGGGAAGATGGGCTTTGCTCTTGCCGAAGAATGCGCGCGTCGTGGGGCAGAAGTTACTCTTGTGGCAGGGCCTGTGGCTCTGAAAGCCAGTCATCCTAACATACAACAAATCAATGTAGAGAGCTGCTTACAGATGGAAGAGGCTGCACTTGATGCTTTCCCCAAGAGCGATGCCGCAATTCTCTGTGCTGCTGTGGCCGATTTCCGTCCAGCCACCGTATCAGAACAAAAAATTAAAAGGGTGGGGGAGAACCTTGACATCAAACTGGTTCCCAATCCAGACATTGCTGCCGAACTGGGGCGCATGAAAACTGCGAAACAGCTTCTCGTAGGCTTTGCTTTGGAGACAAACGACGAAGCGCAGAATGCAACTCTTAAGTTAGAGAAGAAAAACTTAGACTTCATCGTGTTGAATTCACTTCGCAATGAGGGGACTTGTTTCAAGAGTGACGAAAACCAGATAGCCATCTTGTCGGAAGAAGGAAGGAAAGACTTTGATAAGAAGCCCAAAACACAGGTCGCTATCGACATCATCGACGAACTGAGCCGTTGGATGCGTCGCTTGTCAGTAGTGCTTCTTTTCTTGTTGTATAATTGGGTGAGTCCTCTTTCTGCAAATGCTCAGGAGTTGATATCAAAAGTCAATATCAATCACCAGCAAGTTCAGGGAACAGATGCCTCTGTCTTTAATAACCTTCAGCAGACCTTGGAACAGTTTATCAATGAACAACAGTGGACGGCACTTCAGTTTCAGCAAAATGAACGTATTGCATGTACATTTAATATCACCGTAACCAAGTATGATGCCACGGCAAACCGGTTCACCTGCACTGCACTCATACAGGCGAATCGACCTGTGTACAACTCTGCTTACACTTCAACACTCTATAACAATCGTGATAAGAGTTTTGACTTTGACTTCGCACAGTTTGATCAGCTGAATTTCAACGAGGAGTATCTTGACAATCAGCTGGTTGCTCTTGTGGCTTATTATGCTTTTCTCATTATAGGACTGGATTTGGATAGTTTCGCTCCAATGGGTGGAACTGATGTGCTGCAGCGTTGCATGAACCTTGTGAACAATGCCCAAAACCTTGACTTCACCGGATGGAAATCGTTCGAAGACTCACGCAATCGTTTTGCCATCATCAACGACTATCTTGATGAGGCCATGAAGCCTTTCCGACAGTTACAGTATGATTACTACCGTAAAGGGCTTGATGAAATGGCGCAGAATGCTGAGCGTGGACGTACCAATGTCACTACAGCACTGGAGACCTGTCTGAAGAAAGCTCACGACGATAAGCCGTTGAGCATGCTTCCGCAGATTTGGACTGATTACAAAAAGGACGAACTCGCCAGTATCTACAAGGGTAAGGGAACACAGAAGGAAAAGCAGAGCGTCTACGATATTCTGTTGGGTATGAACGCTTCGCAGAGTAATACGTGGGACAAAATCAGACAATAAAAATACACCTTTTTATTATATAGCAAAGTAAAAGATACATGCTCCGACATTTGTTCATTAAAAACTATACGCTCATTGACGAGCTTGATATTGATTTCCACGAAGGTTTTTCTGTTATCACCGGTGAGACAGGTGCCGGCAAGAGTATTGTCCTTGGTGCCATTGGGTTGTTGTTAGGACAAAGAGCCGATTCTAAGGCGATTAAGGCAGGTAAGGACAAGTGCATTGTTGAGGCTCTGTTTGATCTTTCGCGCTATGACATGAAAGGCTTTTTTGAACAAAATGATATTGAGCCTGATGTTGAGAATACAATAGTCCGGCGTGAGCTGACTGCTTCGGGCAAGAGTCGTGCTTTCATCAATGATACACCAGTGACACTGGCACTCATGAAAGAGCTTGGCGAACAACTCGTTGATGTTCACTCACAGCATCAGAATCTGTTGTTGGGTAAACAAGACTTCCAATTGGAAGTAGTTGACATCCTTGCCAAAGATGCAAGTGAATTAGAAGACTATCAGTCGTCTTACAATCAATATCTACAGGTAGAACTGAAACTCGCCCAGCTCCAGCAGGAAGCAGAACAAGGTAAGCGGGAGATGGACTTCTTGCAGTTTCAGTATGACGAACTCTCTACAGCCCGTCTTGTTGATGGAGAGCAACAGGAACTTGAAGCAAAAAGCGATACCATGACTCATGCCGAAGACATCAAGCAGGCTTTGTATGAAACAGTGGACGCACTTGATGGTGACGAACATGGTGTCCTTTCGTTGTTGAAACGTTCTGCTTCTGCTTTACATGCGGTTGAGAAAGTTTTGCCTCAGTCTGTACAATTGGCTGAAAGACTGGATAGTAGCTATGTTGAGTTAAAGGATATTATGGCGGAGGCAGATGCACTGCTTAATGGCGTTGATTTTGATCCTTCAGAGCTCGATACCGTGAATTCACGCTTAGATAGAATCTATGAGTTGCAGAAAAAGTATCGTGTTTCGAGCGTAGAAGAACTTTTGGCCTTACAAGAACAGCTTCGCCAAAAACTCCTTGGTATAGAGAACAGCGACGAAGAGATTGCTCAACTGCAGCAACAACTGAATAGGTTGGAACAGGAAAGCAGGCGAAAAGCCGATGTCCTTTCTGATATGCGCCAGAAGGCAGCCCGCATGATTGAAAAACAACTGCGTGAGCGTCTGATTCCATTAGGCATGCCTAATGTTCGCTTTGAAATAGCTGTTGACCGCATGGCTTTAGGACGTAATGGTTATGATAAAGTGGCATTTCTCTTTAGTGCCAACACTTCGATGCCGCTTCAGCCAGTGTCTCAAGTGGCTTCTGGCGGTGAGATTGCCCGTGTGATGCTTGCTCTGAAGGCCATGATCAGTGGGGCTGTGAAACTTCCTACCATCATTTTCGATGAAATTGATACTGGCGTAAGTGGCAAGATAGCTGAACAGATGGCGCAGATAATGTATGAAATGGGGCAGCAAGACCGGCAGGTCATCAGCATCACCCATCTTCCTCAGATTGCTGCACTTGGAACAACACATTATAAAGTTTATAAGGAAGAGACTCCTACGGGTACTACCAGTCACATGTCGGTGCTGAAGTCAGACGAGCGTATTGCTGAGATAGCTCAGATGCTGAGTGGTAGCAGTATCAGTGATGCTGCCATTGAGAATGCTCGCCAGTTGCTGAAACTGTAGTCTTAGGATTTTTCTTCGTTGTTTTCGTCTACGTCAAACTCATGGCGTGGGTGCTTGAAGATATGATGATGAATGAAGTTCATCCCTTCAAGACAGATAAGTACCATCGCTGTGGCGGCAGTGGCTACGGTGTACATGCCGGCACTGGCTGTCATTCCGATGGCTGACGTTACCCACAGGCCTGCAGCAGTTGTCAATCCTTTCACGACGTTTTTCTGGAAGATGATGGTGCCGGCTCCGATAAAGCCGATTCCGCTCACTACTTGTGCTGCCATTCGGGCAGGGTCACGTTGAATGATGACACCAGGTTGAGCAATGAAATCGTCGAAACCATGCATGGACAGCACCATGAAGAGAGCGCTTCCCAGTCCAACAAGAAAATGTGTACGGAAACCTGCTTCCTTGGAACGATATTCCCGTTCCAGTCCAATGGCACCGCCAAGCATAGCGGCTATGAAAATACTGAGGATATATTGGCCTGTCATTGATGTATATATTTCAGTTAGATTGTTTTTTCCTGTTGCAAAGGTACAAATTATTCCTTATTTATCGACCAATTTCTCTTTTTTTTCTGTAGACAATAGGGGAGATTGACTCAAATACAAGTGAAATGTTAGGAGCTGGGAGCGAATGGGAGGAAATGGGTGGAAATGGCTCAAACATGAAGAAAAGCAGGCTTTCCTTTTGCGTTTCACTCGATTTTTAGTAATTTTGCACCCGATTTAAAAAATGACACATGAGAAAGTTGAAAGTTGCGCTTTTTGACCTTGATGGAGTGGTGTTTGACACAGAACCACAATATACAGTGTTTTGGGGAAACCAGTGTCGTGAGTTTCATCCTGAACATCCGGGATTGGAAATTGAAATCAAGGGGCAGACGCTGACACAAATCTTTGACAAATGGTTCAGTGGGGAGTTGGCTTCTATGAGGCCTCTTATTACAAAAAGACTTGACGCTTTCGAAGCACAGATGAGTTTTGACTACGTGGAAGGCTTTGAGCAGTTCGTTTCCGAATTGAAAAATCATGGTGTGAAAACGGCTGTGGTAACGAGTTCCAATATGGCCAAAATGGAAAGTGTTTATCATCGTAGGCCAGAATTTTCCCAATTGTTTGATGAGATTCTGACGAGTGAGGATTTTGCTGAAAGCAAACCTTCGCCCGATTGCTATCTGCGTGGAGCAGCTCGCTTCGGTGTCAGTCCGGAAGAGTGTGTGGTGTTTGAGGATAGCCTCAACGGACTTCGTTCTGGAAAGGCTGCGGGCATGTTCGTTGTCGGACTTACGACAACAAATAAAAAGGATAAGATTCAGTGTCTATCTGATTGTCAAATAGATAATTATAAAACGTTTGACTATAAAAAGTTATTTGATTTATGGCAGGCTATTTAGTTAGTGACACACGTAAGGTGACTACACACCGCTTCATTGAGATGAAGCAAAAAGGAGAAAAAATTTCAATGCTTACATCGTATGACTTTACCACTGCAGGTATCGTTGACCGTGCTGGTATCGACGGCATTTTGATAGGTGATTCTGCATCCAATGTGATGGTTGGCAATTCAACCACACTGCCCATGACCGTTGACCAGATGATTTATCATGCCCGCTCGGTGGTGAAAGGCGTGAAGCGTGCGCTTGTTGTGTGTGACATGCCTTTTGGCAGTTACCAAACGGGTGTTCATGATGGCGTGTGCAATGCCATTCGCATCATGAAGGAAAGTGGCTGCGATGCGTTGAAAATGGAGGGTGGCATTGAAATACTCGATACAGTGAAAGCTATCCTTGATGCAGGTATTCCAGTGATGGGCCACTTGGGACTTACTCCGCAAAGCATTAACAAGTTTGGAACTTATGCAGTTAGGGCAAAAGAGGAAAAAGAAGCCGAGAAACTGCTGAATGATGCCCGTGTGCTGGCTGAAGTGGGTTGCTTCGCTGTGACTTTGGAAAAAGTTCCAGCCAAGCTTGCCGCACAGGTGACCGAAGAAATAGCGGTTCCTACCATAGGAATCGGTGCAGGTGGTCAATGCGACGGACAGATTCTCGTTGTTGCCGACATGCTTGGTATGACCCAAGGGTTCTCTCCTCGTTTCCTTCGCCGCTATGCCGATCTGAATACCGTGATGACTGATGCCATTGGCAGGTATGTATCTGATGTGAAGAGTGGTGACTTTCCTTCTGAAGAAGAGTCCTACTAAGTATGTAGGGAGTTCGCGACAGAGGAAACTCCTATTGTCTTATTAAAGGCTTAATTAGTGAATACTCAAAACACACCTGTTCATATTCGTCTGTGGAACAGCGATTTCTGGCTTTTGGTGATAGCAAATCTGATGCTTTGCATGTCTGTCACAATGCTTATCCCCACTATGCCTTTATGGATGCTCTACAGCGTAGGACTCTCTGACATTGAAGCCGGCGAGGTGATGGGAGTTTTTGCCGTTGGTCTTTTCGTTTTGGGACCGTTCTGTTCATATCTCGTTCAGCATTTCAGACGCAATCTTGTTTGTGTTTGGGCTGTAGCGATATTAGCACTGACATTTCTCCTTTCTGCTTATTTCCCTGTTAGAGAATTTGAGGAATTACTGCTATTGAGGTTTGTTCAAGGGTGTGCCTACGGACTTGCCCAAATGGTGTTGGCCTCTACTTTAGTGATTGACACCTGTGAGTCTTTTCAGCGCACAGAGGCCAATCACTCTTCCATGTGGTTTGCTCGTTTTGCCCTCTCACTTGGCCCCATGAGCGGATTGCTTCTCTATAGGATGACTGGCATGCAGATGGTGTTCTATCTGTCGGCAGGACTCTGCATGTTTGCTGCTGTTCTGATTCTGTTGGTCAACTTCCCTTTCCGCGTTCCAACGGAACGAGTCAAGTTGGTGAGCTGTGACAGGTTTTTCCTTCATACCGGATGGCCGCTCTTCCTTAACCTCTTTGTGGTGATGACGGGCGTCGGAATGACTTTCTCACTTCGTTTTGAACCATTCGACTATGCCTTGATGATGGCAGGCTTCTTGCTTGCTTTGGTAGCTCAGCGAATCGTTTTTGCCGATGCTGAACTGAAGAGTGAAGTCGTGTCTGGACTGTTACTGGTGACGGCTGCTTTACTGATTCTGGTCTTTGTTCCTCAGTCCTTGCTCCATTTCCCACTGCTCGGTCTCGGACTTGGCATTTTCGGCACTCGCTTCGTACTCTTCTTTATCAAGCTGAGCCGACATTGTCAGCGTGGTACTGCACAGAGTACGTTTTTCTTAGGCTGGGAGAGTGGATTGGCACTTGGCATAGGTCTGGGCATTGCTTTCTTTGATGGTAATCAAGAAGGATTACTCATGGCGATGCTTTGTCTCATTGTGTTAGGACTTGCAGCTTATATTCTTGTTGTGCATCAATGGTTCATCCGTAACAAGAACCGATAGCTTTTGATGGCTGATGTGCAGAACAAATTCCAGTTTGTGGGAAGCCGTCATCTGTCAAGATAGTTCATGAAAAAAGTTGTTCTTTCGAATGTTCGTTCTGGATTCCGACAGTCTCTTTTTGGGTGACTTACCATGCGGTCTGTTGTCTTCACTGGTTCGTAGTATTGTCTTGTTTTTCGTGCAAACTGTCCGCTTTGTCGGTTTTCCCCGTTTTGTTAGCAAAATGTTCTCCGTTTTTGTCGCCTCCGCATCAGCCTTTTCAGGAGCTTCAAACAGTGTTCGTAATGGGGGGCGTGGAGTTTCCACTGATTTCACTTTTTGATTTCATTGATTTTACTTTGTGATTTCATTCATATCATATCATAGTTTCCATTGAAATCGCATCGTGATCTTAATGAAAACTCAGCATGACTTCACTGAAACGGCAGAAAACAGCCATCAGAAAATGTCTCGAAAAAAAAGCGTCCGACAGTCTGTTTTCTCATTCCTACGCGATTCTCAGCGGCCTTGTTGTAAAAATAATTCATGTTTTTTGGGGGGCTGAACAGATGCATAGCTGAGCGTTCTTTATTAAAAAAACAAAAAAGACATGCGCGATTCATTCATCTTCATGGTTGTTTTATTATCTTTGCAGATAAGATGACAATAAACCACTTAAAACAATAAATCTTAAAAATGAAGCAATTCAACGACAAGAACTTCGTCCTTGAGACCGAAGTGGCTCAGGACTTGTATCACAATCATGCGGCT
>AUXO018645188.1_pt1 | contig 12034 bp, 10 predicted proteins | sample 768731 | NCBI WGS metagenome assembly AUXO01 (sample SAMN02715735, study PRJNA202380) | gut metagenome | biome: sheep rumen | host: Ovis aries | place: New Zealand: Palmerston North | reverse complement strand
CTTGACAAATTGTCTTTTTGAGGGTAAAATTAAGTATGAAAAAAACGAAATTATTAGTGCATATTTCGAACAACCTGCGTTTAGAAGATGCGAACTTCTAAACGCAATTTTTTTTTCTCTTATATTATACATCATTTTTTGATTTTTTGCAAGGGAAAAAGCATCTCTTAAGCCCATCCAATACTCCATTTCATCTATCTATTTTTTTAAGGTTTTAACTCAAAATCCCCATCTCTTTTTTTGCCATAAAGCTCGACTACATATAGTGAAATGGCTCGATTTATTATATTGATTTATCATTTTTTTCAACAACCTTCAATTCATCATTTTCCTGATTATAAAACTTTATAAAAATTTAAGATTTGTATTCTTTAAAAAATTGCTTTTTTCAGTTAACTAAAACTATCTGATTCTTTATGCCCTGCCCCTTCATTAATTCATATCAAAAAAGGGATATTGAATTTTTGACACATTAAATAATTTTTTTTCAATAAATATCCTGTTGGTTCTACTAGAGTTTTCAGTTCTCTTTATCCAAAGGATGCCATGTCCTTCTTTCTGTTATAGCTTCTTGCTTATTTAACGGAAGTCTCTAGTATGCTTTCTTCTGAATCATCCTGGTTCATTTCTGTAATAAATGCTAGTTTATTTAGTATAAGAGAGTCTGTTCTTCCTGTCTGAGTTATCTTGTTCTTTAGGTCTTTAACTTGCAAAGATGTATAACTACAAAAGAGAGCTTAAAAATTTTACCAGACTATAGATGCAAAATTAAAATAACGAAATATTTTTATGTAAAAGAACGTGAAAATTTTTTGTTCTTCTTCTTTTTATTATACTTATACTTATAATTATTTATAATATTCAGACGTCACGTCAGACGTGTCGTCAGCTGTGTCGTCAGACGTCACGTCAGACGTCACGTCAGACGCCTCGTTAGACAGAAAAAAAGAATTTTTTATAAAAAAAATCCTTGTAACCCTTTATTTTTGCGCTTTACAGTACGGACACATAAAGTGAAAAAATAAGCATTACAAAGAATTTTTTGTGTTCTCAGGGCAGGTAAAGATTTCGGATCATACGCAGCTGGAGAATTTTTATTGACATGTCATCAGAAAATATTTTGATGCAGATTATGCATCAGGTGATGTATTTTTTTCGACGATACTGCAGTAACCGCCTGGGAAGGTCAACAGATTTTGGCTTGTGTCCCTGCGCTGTCTTCTGGAAGTTTCGGTCAGGACGCAGCTGTCAAGATTATCCGTGACGGCGAAGAAGAGATTTCCTACGGATTTCTGAACGCTGTTTCCGTTATCGTCCGCAAAATAAAGCCTGTAGGCTTCGCCCGTGAGGACGTGGAGGGAATATGTCTTGGTAGCGTCGTATTTGTAATTCAGGAAATTATCAGCCTGTTCCTTCAGCTCTGCAAGCTCTTCAGGGGATGCGTCATAGTATATTCCCGACGAAGTATTACGGATGATTCCTTGGAGAAATTTATCCATATTGCCTTGGATTTCGATGGATTTCTTAGCCTGTGTTTTGTTTAGGACCATTCCGCCTGAGACATTACATTTTTTGACCCTGTAATTCACCTTGATTTCGATGTTTTTTGCTCTTCTTGCAGTATCGGTGTAAAAATCTATCATCTGATGAATATTTTTGGTAATTTCATCTATTATGGCATAGGAGCTTTCCTTATCAACGATTACGATGTGTTTTGAAGCAAATTCCCTTTTTCGGTCCTGAAAGTTCCTTACCTTTATTACCTTGAACGAGTCGGAGCCTGATTCTTTCAGATTGTCGAGATATGCTTCGATTTTTTTACAGCATTCCAGTTTCAGTCCGTGGATGTAGTTGTATAGAATGAATTTTTCTTTACTGTCTAGACGCTTCATGCGTGTTCTCCTTGAAAAAGATAAAATTAAACGTATTTACAATTCCCGCTGTTTTTCTTCTAACTTATCCTGTTCCGTTAATTTAAAACAATCTGGATATTTCCCGTTCCATACTGAAAAATAGGAATAATCGTTCTCTGTAGTTGTATCGTGTTCACAAATGAGGTCGTTTTTCATATTTCGGATTTATCTCCTTTCCTCTCTGTAATAACTTATTAACCTATTATATCAAATCATTCGAATAAAAGCAATAAAAAGTACCGCTTTGTGGGGATATAAAAGGAAAATCGGCAAAGAAAAAGCAGCATTTCCTTGCCGACTTATTGGATTTCTCCCTTTTCGGAATTGTGTTCCAGGTCTGTAGCATAGCCTAATTATAGGTTCCAATGGTTTAGAGTTCAAGATACATAAGGTATTTTCAAGAAACTTCATATAGGAACTTTTGAGAAAGCACTTCTCTGATTATAAGAAAATTATTATTTTCAGAGAGGTGCTTTTTATGGCGTTATCGGATACCGAACTTCAAGACATTATAGATAGGTTAAGTCCAGAAGATAGAAAGTTATTACTTTCCCAGCTTGGCATCAGTAGAGGTTGATAAAATAACAAATAGATATTCATGGACAGCAAAAATAAATGTACATATAGATGATGAATTAGCATATGGTAAAATCATAAAATCATCAGAAGTTTAATATATCAAGCAAGCCCAAGGTTCAAATTGACCTCGGGCTATTTTTATGCTATCATTATATGTTGAATTACTATACATATAAGGTGGTAGCTATGGCAAATAATAATGTTACTTTGGGGGCTGCTAAGACAGCTAAGAAAGATGAATTTTATACACAGCTAACAGACATAGAAAAGGAAGTAAGACACTATAAGAAGCATTTTAAGGACAAAGTGGTTCTTTGTAACTGCGATGACCCTTTTGAGAGTAACTTCTTCAAATATTTTGTACTTAACTTTAATAAACTGGGCTTAAAGAAGCTAATAGCCACTTGCTACTCTACTTCACCTATTAGGGGTAAACAATTTGATTATACTGTTGATGCTAATGGGCAAATGTCATTTGTCATAGAGTGTTCAGAGCTAGTTGGTCTTTTTTGTGATAAAGCAATCGGAAAAGGCAAGAAACCCTATAAGGCAATTGTTACTACAGTATATGATAAAACCGGAGATGGTGGTTTAGATATGCTGGATATAGCAAAGTTGTTTGAGTCTGGTGAAAATAAGCTTGAAGAACTTAAAGGGGATGGTGACTTTCGTTCTGATGAATGTATAAACATCTTAAAAGAAGCAGATATCGTTGTAACCAATCCCCCTTTCTCTTTGTTTAGAGATTATATCAATACACTTATACAATATGACAAGAAATTTTTGGTAATAGGACACCAAAACGCAATCAAATACAGCGATATATTTCCATTGATAAAAGAAAATAAACTGTGGCTTGGATATGGTTTCCAAGGTAATGTAGGATTTTTTGAGAGCCCTTATGAAGATACAGCAGTATCATCTCAGCATAAAGAGGGGCTCATTAGAGTATCTGGTGTTATGTGGTTTACTAACATGGATATTAAGAAAAGACACGAGGATATGATACTTGTAAAAAGATATGACCCTAAAGTATATGGAAGATACATAAACTATGATGGCATAGATGTTTCAAATACAAATAATATACCTTGCGATTATGAGGGTAAAATGGGAGTTCCTATCACTTTTATGGATAGATATAACCCAGAGCAGTTTGAAATAATCGGTGTATCTAATGTAAATGGACTTTTAGATGATGTTGATATTATTGGAGAAAAATGGATAGCTGACTATAAAGCCAGTGGTGGCACTGGTCATATCACAGCAAACATGCACTCATTAGTAGGATACAAGGAAGATGGAACACCTGTCTCATATTATACAAGGATAATTATAAGGAACAAAAAACCAGAGAAACCCTTGGAGGTAAATGTATAATGAACATAGAAGAACGCAAAGTATCATTAGAAGAACTTTCCGAAGGCTATTACAATGATGATGAGGATGGCGTTGTTGGATATGATGAAAAGCTCAATATAAGACCAGCATACCAAAGAGAATTCGTATACTCAGACAAGAAAAGAGATGAGGTCATTAGAACAGTTAAAAAGGGCTTCCCATTAAGCATATTTTACTGGTCTAAGAATGATGATGGTACTTATGAAATATTAGACGGACAGCAAAGAACCATTGCTATCTGCGAATATATTGACGGAAACTTTTCCGTAGATGGTAAATACTTTGATAATTTACCAGAAGACATAAAGGCAGATATTAGGAACTACAAGATAACAGTATATGTATGCAGCGGTACTGAGTCCGAAAAGCTTGAGTGGTTTAAGATTATAAACATAGCTGGTGAAGAACTGACACCACAAGAATTAAGAAACGCCTCATTTACGGGTATGTGGCTGACAGAGGCAAAAAAGAGATTTTCAAAGACAGGTTGCCCTGCTATGCAGTTATTTGATGACTACTTAACAGGCTCACCTATAAGACAGCAAGTATTTGAGACAGTGCTTGAATGGATTGCTAATAGAGACAACTGTAGTATTGAAGATTACATGGGTAGGCATCAGCACGATAATAACTGTAATGACTTATGGTTATATTTTCAAACAGTAGTGGCTTGGACTAAGGCAGTATTTACAGACTATACCAAGTATATGAAAGGACTTGATTGGGGAATACTATACAATAAGTATCACAATAATACTTATGACCCTGTATTATTCAGTACAGAGGTAAAAAGACTGCTAGCAGATAAGGATGTTACCAAAAATAATGGTATTTATGAATATCTGTTAAGTGGTGATGAAAAGTATTTGAGTATTAGGGCATTCGACGATGACCAGAAAATGGAAGCTTATGTAAGACAAGGTGGTTTATGTATTAAATGTGGTAATCACTTTGAGTATAATGAGATGCAAGGCGACCATATCACTCCTTGGTCTAAGGGTGGCAAGACGGTTTCCGAGAACTGCCAGATGTTATGTGCCGATTGCAATAGGAAAAAGAGCAATATCTAAAACAAAGCCACCTACTCTAGGTGGCTTTTGTTATGGGTACACTACCTAAACTCAAATCAAAATTACAAAAATATTTTGACAGCAATCAACAAAAAAGTCGTACTGTCACCGAACCGTCTTTCTTATAATGATTTTACGAGCTCATAGGTTTACTTTTTCCTACATATTGCTTTAGGCTTCTGCGCGCACATCGGAGTACTACTGTGCAGGAAAACAACTCTGCGTTACTTTGTTACATAGGAGACCAATGAAAAATCGGTCTTTTACAAAAAAGGAATATCCCTGTGTTACTTTGTAGCAGAACTGCTATTGAAAAATCGGATTTACGGAAGGGATGCCTCGATGTGACTTTGTAACCAAAAATTACTATTGAAAAATCGGTTTTTCTAGTATGAGCACAAAATTGTTCCTCACGATCTGAAGGGATGACCCCATATTTTATTCACAGCTTCATATAATCGTTTTTAGGACCGTCCAAAGACCATAACGGATATTTATGCCCTAAAGTAATGTAAGGGGATTATTCGGGCTCATACGTGCGTATAAGGGCAAACTATGGAGATGCTTCGTGGCTTTGTTTTTCTGTTTAGTAAGGCAAGCAATTCATGAAGTCCATTTTCACATTTTCGGCGGTCCGACTGTGCTAGCATCTTTCATTCTGCTGTCTCTTTTTACGGAGATTTTCTGCTCTGGTCCTGCTCACAAATCATCTCCTGGTCCTTCATCGGCTGAAAGAATTTTTGGTAATCCTGCGCCAGAATTTTTACGCTGCCGACCCCCAAAAAATGATTACGTATTTTGCTTTGACCGAGCGAATGTTCTGTAAATCCTTCTCTAGAATTTTTTTGCTGTACTCCCCCCCAAAAAAAATAATTCTGTCCTTCAGCTTCTTCCTATGTCGAGCTCCTGCTCAATTATATCCCTCACCAAAAAATCATCAGCTCCCCGCGCCCCTCCCTAAAAAAAATTAAGGGCGCCTCCATCCTAAATCCATCTCTGCGCTCTTTGCTCAGATTAATCTGTCCGTTGGTCCTAAATCATCTTACTTTTTGTCTAATCATCACAGAAGATTTGTCCAGCTTTTTCATCACAAAAAAAATTTTGCTGTGACATTTTTCTGGTACAAAAAGCAACGCCTGGCATATCATTGTTCTTGTCAGAAAGTGATGCCTTCCATTTCATTTTTTTGTTTTTAAATGGTACCATTTCCTTTTTTGTTCTTATCACTTTTATTTTTCTTAATGGTACCATTTGATATTTCCCGAAGAGAGTTTTTTGATGTTCAGATTTCCTTTTTGCTCTGGTGAAGATGCAGTAAAAAAAATTCCCTCGATGATGGAAGGACGCAATTTCTTTCATCGTACTGAGAGTGACACAGCACAAAAATTTCTCTCCGTGATGAATGTGCAGCCGAAATTTTTTTCCTCGTCCGTGGCAAGATGCAGCCGAATTTTTTCTCCGTCTATGCTATCCTTCACAGAAAATCCTTTCCTTCCTGGCTGAGATTTTCTTGATGATTCTGCCCCAGGACACGCCTCGTTTTTCCCTGAAAAAAAATTCGTCAGATGCTCCTGAGCAGGAACGAATATCCTCTCCGTTCTTCTTATGCAAACGGAAAAAATTTCAGCTGAGCCTCTCTTAATTCTTTCTTCTGTTCCCGATTGCGCATGAAGCATATTTCGTTCCAGGTCCTTCCCACAGAACCTAATTTGTTTTTTCCTTCCGCTACGCATTTTTCTTCGAGTGCGCAGGGGGACTAAAAAGTACTTGGATTTTTCCCTGTCACAGAGATTTACTCAAAGTCTAACAAGTTATACTTTGAGAATTTTTTTGCCTTAATTTTTATCGTCTGATTGACAGCAAATCCCAAAAATCTCACCCCCCCTGTTAGTATTTCTGATTATTAACATTTTATGCTCCGTTTTAAGCAGAGCCGGGACCTTATTTTTTTCATACAGTCACAGAGATTTTCTCAAGGTCTAACAAGTTATACTTTGAGACAAAATTTTCATTGCCCCCTATCCTAGATTCCAGCCATTTGAATTTCTGCTTTTCTAGCCAGGCAGAACCAGAACATTATTTGAAAATTATTTTGCCAAATTTCCTTTTCCTTCCCAGATTTTTATCCAGGCTCATCAGAATATGTTTGAGGAGCAGGAAGAACACATCAGATTATGGTCTTTGCTCTCCATCTGAGGACGCACTCATCTTCCCTCGAAAAGAATGTCCTTTGTAATTTTAAAAACCGTAGCATTACCTTTGGGAATCTTGAATCAAAAAAAGTAATCTCCTTGTCTTATCGCCATATCGATTTTTTTATCTGAAAAGAAAACTCCCTCAAAATAATTTTGTTCGCTTTTGATCGTAAGTGATTCTGTCTTAAAAAAAAACATGCGCACTTTCGATTCGAGAAAAGACTCTTTCATTTTTTGAAAAACAACTATGCCCTATTTCGAAAATTTCATTTTGATTTTTTTGAATTTTCATCCTCACTAAAAAATGTTCGTACCATTCCAAAAATTTTCATCCCTGGATTTCATTTTTATTTTTTTAATTTGCTCCTTTTGCATCTCAGAATCGCACATTGACATTCTCAAAAATTTCATCTTTTCACTCTCAAAATATTACAGCTGCTTTTCAAAATTTACTTCTTTCCCACCTCAAAAATCATTTCTCTTTTCTTGAAATTTTCATCTCAAAAATTCATTTTGCTCTTTTTGATTTTCATTTTTCGTTTCTCAAAAATTGCATTTTGCTTTTCAAAATTTTCACCTCTGCCTCTCAAAAAATATCCGTCTCCCTATCGAATTTTCATCTTTTCATTTCCAAAAATTGAATTTCGCCCTTCAAAAAATCATACTTCTTGATTCAAAAAAATTACACCTCCGCCTTCTCAAAAAATTAACACCCGTTGCTGTAAAATCTCCCTTCGATATGTGTCATTTTTTTTTAAGAGCATACTCTTTTTTTGATTAAAAAAGTAAACTTCTTTTTACAAATCTGCCGAGAACATGTTCCTGTTATGTCCTCTTCCCTGAAGATACTCATTGATAATTAAGCGCTGTCAATTGCATCCAGAGGATAGATATTTATAAGGCGTTTATACGCCCGTTTAAGCGTTCTTTTTTCGTTAGGTGAACATTTATACGTTTTAAATGCAAAACGGTCTTATTCGGTCTAAATGAGCCCTTAAAAGGCTATCATATCCTCACCTAAAACCTGCAAAAAAATTTGTCTCGTAAATCCTGTTCTAGGACTGCAGCGCACACATCGAAATAACATTTTTTACATTTTATAATCAGCAAAAAAAAAGGAATTACCTCTTTTACAGTAATCCCCTTTTTATATAAATGTTTATATAAAATATTATATAACATATTATATAAATAATTCCTTACTCTTATTTCAATATTTCTTCGTACTTCAGGACATAATCAGCAATTATTAGATTCAGAATACTATTGTTGCTGATTCCGCGCTTTTCGTTTATCGCCTTGAACTTATCGTATCTTTCACTGTTTACGTAGGCTGAAATCATTTTTTTGTTGTTATTCTTGCTCTTGAATGCGTCAGCAACTGTCCTTGATTCTGGTGCCTGCTGTTCCTTAATGGTTTCTTTTAATGATGCCATACCTTAACCCTCCGTTAGTCAGATAATATTTCTCTTGCGTTTTTTTCGTCAAAAAGAAGCGAAAATCTATTGCGTACAGCAATAGCCTGTTCTTCGTCAATTTCGCCCTCGTCCGTCAGTTCCCTGACCGCTCTTCTGAGATAGCTCTTTGCGATTTCGTTGAAAGCCGTGGTGTCAAACATATAGCATATGTCTTCATCACTGCAGGTCGCAAGGAAGTCCAGTGCCCTGCATTCTTTTTCCACCTGTTCCTTCGGAATAATTCCTTTAGCCCCCATTCTGCGTAGGCTCTCTGCTGTTAACTCAAATCCGTTCATTTTTCACCTTCCTTTCTTACGATTTTTTATATAATATTCTATATAATATATTATATAATATTTTATATAAAAATCCATTATATTTTTGAAGCTATTTCAATATATGCCTGAGCAACATCTGAACTCTTCTGTGCAACTACGACAGGCAATCCTTTGTAAACTGCTCGAGGTGTGTCTGCAGATTTTTTGACTGTCCCGAGGAACGGAACATCAAGTTCCTGCAGGAGTTCCCATACATCGTGCTGGTCCTTTACCTGCTGTTCGTATATTGTTGCTATGATTCCTGCAATTTTCAGCTCAGGATTCAAATCTTGGTCGTTCTGGACGTTTTTTATCGTGCTCAGAAGGGCTTTTATGCCCTTATAGGCAAGGAAATCCGTCTTACAAGGAATAATCGCCTCGTCGCTGGCTACAAGACCGTTTACCATAAGGATTGAAAGCTGTGGCGGACAGTCGATGAAGCAGTAGTCAAAATAAGGTGCCAGCTTCTCCAGAGCACGCTTAAGTTTCTTTTCCCTTGCTGGTGAAGTAATGAGCTTCATTTCCTGTTCGGCAAGGTCAATGTCCGATGGGATGAGGTACAGATTGTCCATCTTTAGCGATTCGACAGTATAAGCGCATTCTAAAGGGTCCTTCTGCGAGCGTTCAAAAAGTCCGCATACATTCATTCCCTTATAGTCCTTCTCCATACCGCAGGATATGGTAAGGCTTGCCTGAGGGTCCAGGTCAACCATTAAGACCTTCTTTCCCTCTTTGGCTTTGATTGCTGCCAGGTTATACGTTGATGTAGTCTTTGCAACACCGCCTTTCTGATTTGTGATGACGATAGTTTTCATTGCACGACCCCCTTTTTTAATTTTTTATATAACAAATTATATAATATGTTATATAAAATGTTATATAATATTATACAATATGATACACAAAAGTCAAGCTCAATCTTCTTTCGTTTCCCCTCATATAAACAGAGCTTTTTTATATTATTTGTATTACATTTAATATTTTTTTACTTGACTAATCCTATCCATTTCTTATATAATCTGTTTGCAATTCATTTTCTAGTTTCTTATGGAAACAAGATATTATCCATTCCCTATGGATAAAAAAAGGCGCATCTTATGGATGTGCCTTTTCATTTTTTGTATGATTTCACTCAGTTATTATCACAGGCTCTCTATCATAGAGGCAATAGCCGTTCCATCTTCGTTGTACCAGACTGTCAAGAGCTTTTCGTAATCATAGAAAGCCATATCATTTCGATAGCATCCTGCTCCTGCATTTTCATCGTATGATACCTCCGAGACTTTTGACGACAAGGATTCTCTTGTGGTACTTCCTAGAACAACAGTACCTAAGGAAACTATATCATTCATCTCCTCGCCGATGACCCTTATGCTCTGTATATGATTTGCTTCTTCATACACGTATATGCCTGATGGGAGCATTCCCCTTTGCATATCAGTATGCCTTGTGACTTCTTTGCCTGTATCAGCATCAATTACCTTGAATTCTACGTCCTTATATATTGCATAATCGCCCTGGTAACCATATCCATACTCTATGAAAGAAAATTCGCATGCAGCTGCAATGAACTCCCTGTAATTTGTATATCCTGTTCCTTCCGTGTCGGTTATTAGCTCTTCAGCGCCTTCAGGATTGTATATATTGCCATTAATCGAAACTACTTTGTCCCCTACCTTGAAATCCTTGTTGGCTTCTTCACCTACATATACTACTGTTCCTTCTTCATCGAACCACAGACCTTCTGGACTTGTCTTGATATATCCTGTCTGTTCCTCTGTTCCTAGATAGTGGAAGCCATCTGCCAATGATTCGCAGAAACAATCATAATCTGTCTGGTCTATGAGATTGAGCTTTTCCATAAATTCATCGAACCCCATTTCGGTATCTTCGCCTTCAGCCCCAAAGATACTTGTAGCTCCATTGATGGTTATTTTGGATATTACGGCTTCCTCATAGTCCTCAAGATCATATCCGTCCGCCCCCTCGACAGTATATGCTGTTGTTGCCTCTTCTGATACATCATTGTCCTGCAGGGTACTAGACTGTACTGTTGTAGTTGCCTTTGTTGTTTTTGCCTCTGTAGTAGATTCTGTTGCCGAGCTGTTACCTGAGCATCCAGTCATCAGAACCGCACTGCTAAGGAGCATTAGAAATAATTTCTTCCTCATATTTTTCCCTTCCCTTCAAAAAAGAATTGTATCTTTTTTTCTTCTTTTTGTATCCTCGTGGATTATACAACATTCTGTTTCATTTGTCAAAGCCAACAAAGGAAAGGATTTCTGTTTCAGTTGATTTATACGTCTTATATCTAAAGCTTTCTTGTTTAAAACATGCGTTTTCTTGTTATAATGCATTCTTCATCAGACTTTTGGCTCAAAAAAATAAGGACAATGCCCGCTCTAGCAGTGTCCTTTTTTTTATAAATCATTAGTCTCTCTCATACATCTTTATGGCAGAAGAGTAATTTCCGTTCCCCATAATCGCCGTCTTGATTACCATCTCTTCGTTGATGAAGTGGCAGAGTGCGTTCTGTGAGAGGTTCTCCATAAATAATCTGTGCTCTCCGAGCCCTGAGATTACCGAAAGGGTCTTTGCCTTGATTCTGCTAAGCTCTACGCCAGATAATGCCTTTCCGTTGTTCATACGGCTCATTATCTCCCTTACTTCTTCATCATCTATTCCGTCAAAGCGGTTCACCGTTAGGGTATAGCTCATTATCTCATACTGCTGGTCCTCATCCAGCTCGGAGAACTTCTTTCCTTCTAGCTCCGCATCACTTAGCCCCGTGAGTGCAAACTCATCATCTACGAAGCTCTTTATCGTAAGGCTTCTCTGCTTTCCGTCTATGCAGTTGCATACATTGCCGTTCTTTACCACATAGAACGGATTTATCGGATAGTTCTTCAGTAAGCTGTCGATGAGAAGGCTCTTTCTCTTTACGTCCCATACGTCATTTCTCTGTATCGGTATCGTAAATACGAAATTCCCTCCCTTCACCATCTTAAGATAGTCCCTTATCGGTACTGATAAGAGTAAATACTTGTTCAGGTTTGTGTAAGTCTCTTCTGCATTCGTCATTTTCCTTTTTGCTCCTTTTCT
>AUXO014715414.1_pt1 | contig 12035 bp, 12 predicted proteins | sample 768731 | NCBI WGS metagenome assembly AUXO01 (sample SAMN02715735, study PRJNA202380) | gut metagenome | biome: sheep rumen | host: Ovis aries | place: New Zealand: Palmerston North | reverse complement strand
TTGGGTATAATCCAATTAGGGACCTCTGACCTTTGCCCCAAGCATCGTCCTCTGAAGTTGAATTCCTCTGAGTATTCGTATACGGTCTGTTCCCACGCAGTCAGTCCGAATGGGAAATATGCGCTGACATCCTTTAAAGAAGGAATAATGTACCTGTGGAATGTTGTCTCCGGAATGATAATAAAAGAATTCCAGTCTGGCAATAAAAGATCAATCAAAGGAGCTTTTAGCCCCGATGGAAAGACGGCATTGACAATTGCGTGGGATAGAAACATCGAATTATGGGATTGTCACAGCGGAAGGTTTATAAGAGAGTTTGAATTACCTCACAATTACATGGGCACCTCTGTCTCTTTCAGCCAGGATGGCAAACAGGTTATTTCATCTTCATCTTCGTGCAAGGTGTATCTTTGGGACACGCAAACGGGAATGCTCATCAAAAATGGCATTTATTATTACGAATTCTCCAGTCCCGTACATTATGTTGAATTCAGCCGTGACTCAAGGTACTTCATTGCCACAACATATGACGGTGACGTGCTGGTTTTCGAAACCGTATCGGGCCTGTTGATAGATGCATATACTCAGTCAGACATTGGGGTGCAAGGACGTATTTTCAACGCAATATTCAGTGGCGATTCCTCGAGAATTCTGAATGTTACTAATGAATCGACCACCATTATACCGTTCCCGCAATTAAGTGAGCTCATTAAACAGCAGAAAGAACGCTTTCAGGGACAAGAATTGTCAATAAGTGAAAAAAGACGATTCTTCTTAGAGTGAAGATATATAATAACTGATAAACCCTTCTTACTCCAATCCTTTATGAGAATTTAACTTGGCATTATTTCGCCATATTATTCTCTACTACAGAAAAGAGAAAAAACCGATGATACAAAGAGATTACATCCCTTCAATGGTTGACACGTCAAGTGTCAACGTCCCTAAAGCGTTGATTGACCTTTCGGAGAAAATCGCGAAAAATACCCATGAGGTTTGGTCTGCCGGCAGAATTGCTGACGGATGGACATGGGGGCCCCAACGAGACGATCAACTGAAGCAGCACCCTTGCCTTGTCCCCTATGAAGATTTGAGCGAAGAAGAAAAAGAATATGATAGAAGAACATCCATGGAGACCATCAAATTGATTTTGTCATTCGGCTACCAAATAATCCCTCCCGCGAAATAATCGTTACGTTGTTTTGTCCCTCGAATTCTCTAAAAGTCCAGAACTATAATTCTTAGGGGATGCAACATTTTTTTATGATTATCCTCTCTATGGTAATAGAACTAAATCATAAATGCCATGAGTACTTTCAGGACAAACAAAAGCTACGAAGCTACTGCAACATTTATCCCGCTTGCGGTGGAAAGCATCAGCAAAGCTTTCTCCGCTGATGGTTTTGATGTAAATCTAGAATCCGGAGCATCCAATAAGACCATCCTCAAGGTAACAAAAGGTAACCTTGTAAAAAAAATCGTTGGGCTCAAACAAGGACTAGAAATCTCTTTCGAGAACAACGGTGGGCATATTGATGTCATCGCGAAAGCGACCGTTCTGAAAGACCAGTTGATTGCCAGCACGTTGACCCTCTTTGTCTCCTGGCCGGTACTTATTCCGCAAATTATAGGAATGATAAATCAGTCTGGTCTCGATGACAAGGCAATTGGTATTATTGACACCGCCTATGCGTACTTTATAATCGAACAGCCGACATACTGCACGCATTGCGGGAGTCGCCTTGTAGGTAACCCCGACACCTGTCCTCATTGCGGGGCACGACTCTAATCCAATACATACAACAGTAACCTCATATCACTATGATTCCCAATTCATACTTCATCCATCCCGAAGACGAAGCCGCGCTCAAGGCTATGAAATCACTCCCTGGATTTGATGCACTTGTTAAGGCTTTTATGAAAGTCGGCTACGAAATGCTCCTTCATGGGGTCAATATGGCTTCCAAAATACGATTGTCAGAGACCCAGCTGCCCGATATTTACCATCGGGTAAACTCTATATGCGACACAATGGGTATCGAATGTCCGGAGGTCTATCTGGAAATGTCCCCCTATCCAAACGCATACACCTATGGAGACACAGACATCTTTATGGTACTGACAAGCGGTCTGTTTGATTACCTCGATAATGACGAGATAGATTCTGTTATTGCCCATGAGTGCGGACATATAGTCTGCCGACATGTTCTATACCATACATTGGCGGAGTTCATCCGTACCGGAATGACAGGGATTATTGGGGACCTTGCCGAACCTTTGAAACTGGGTATCTTCTATTGGGAGAGAAAGAGCGAGCTCAGTGCAGACCGAGCCGCCGCTCTTGTCTGCGGCATAGATACCGTTGTGCGGACTCAACTCCGTCTGGCAGGCGGTCCTAAGCATTTGACCAACATGGTCAATATTGAAGAGTGGGCTGAACAGGCGGAACACTACGAAGAAATACGAAACGGTAGTCTCTGGAACCGAGTGCTGCAAATGGGTGCCACCATGTCTTTGGATCATCCTTTTGCGTCCGTGCGCGTTAGGGAAGTTCTGAACTGGTCTCACTCCGAGGCTTATCATCTGGCCTCACAACTGCTAGAAGGAAGTATGAGACTGTGCCCAAATTGCCATCAGCCAGTTGATGCGGAGTGGCAGTTCTGCCGACACTGCGGGCATCGCTTATCTTGACAGATAAATTGCGTTAAGTTGGCTGGTAAAAAGAGAATTTGCTTCAACAACTTTTTTGTGTATCTTTGTATTCATCCAACTCTAACAAAGAAACACAATGGAGATATCCAGCCGTTTAGTACCGGGGTTAATAAACCGCTTGAGCGCCAACAATGATTTTCAGGATTTGTATGTCTTGACAGCGGATGTGGTATGTTTCGCTGAATCGTTTTCTGAAAGTCATCAACAAATGCAGTCCGCAACTGATAATAAGGAGGAATTGAAGCCTCTCCTTGAAAAATACTTCAAGGATAAATCACAGCATGAATTAATACAGCTATTGGATGCAAACACCGCCTTCAGTGATTTATTTGTCAACACACCGGTTTCTCAGGCATTTTCCGAGACGTCATTAGCACGCTTATGGAATAAGGATAGTCTATCGGAGGACGATGCCGCAATCGTACGGTCATGGGGAGACCTTTTTTTTCTCAATAAATTTTCGAATGAAGCACTGAGACAGATTTCGGCTAACCGCGACTTTGATAATGTATTCACTGTTTCGCCGGCAGTCATAGACTTCATTCAGAACGCCTCCAACGTTTTGAGATTTCGAGGTCTTACGGAAGAAGAAACTAAGATAGTGTATAAACGGGTGAGCGCATTTTTCAGGAATAGATTCATTGAGCACCCGAAAACCCAAAACATCATCGAGTGTTTCTTTGCCGCAAGTTCCGTCCACCCTTCACCTCAACAGAAAGAGAATGAAGCGAACAAGTTTTATGAGATTGTCAAGTGGAATCTGGGATTACCGGAGAATCACGAGAAACGAGTCGTATATGCCAACGATTCATTCTGGAAAGATGCAAAAAAACTGTTAAAGGCATATTCAAGAATTTGGTTGACAGAAAAAGAAGGTCGTCAATACATTGAAGAAATGCTTGATACGCGCAAACCGCTTCCAGAAGTTGTAGAAGATAAGATCCGTAGCTTTTGCCGTGCGCGTCTATCTCATTTGGAAATATATAGCGAGGACAATCTGGAGGACTGCATGGCAATTACTATCGCCAAACTTCTTGAAAACGACCGTCAACCTGTACGGGACTTAGAAAATCCTGGTTCGCTTTGGATGTTTTTACGCAAGACGGTTAATAGTCTTTTCAAGATCTCATGGGAGTTCTCCTTTACGGAAGGCATCTTCAAAGACAACAACAAGATTTTCGCCCACCTTACTTTCTACTCTTCTTCATATATCAAAAAAGAACTGCTTGACAATACAATGTATTATTATGTTATTCGCCCGGTTTTTCGTGAACAGGTTACAAATTTTTACCATCCGGAAGAAGAAGTATATATAAAAAGAGATAATGCAAAGTATAACGAAGCTATCAAGACGGCAATAGCCGACATATGTGTTTCTTTAAGTATCCCATATTACAAAATCGGCCTATCAGTCGATCAGACATTTAAGTCTTCTGTGGTAATCGTTCCCGATTATTCCGCGGATCTTAAAAGCATTTATCCTTTCCAGGATAGATTGGTTGAGGAAGACTGCTCAATGGAAGAGATTCTGCAGCCTTTGCTACAAAAAGGTGTACAAAAGCTCGAAAATGAAGATGCTTTCACATTAAGGCCAGATAGTTACACCGATTTTGAGATTAAGCAATTGCTTGATGTTATCTTCGAGGGTGAGGAAAGCTTGAGGAAAGTGTTTATTACGTATACTACTCAAACTGGAAACAAAGTGGATGGTCAAGATTTTTTGTATGAAGTTGCAAAAAAACTTTTTCAGACCGGTTTACTAACTGTCGATACCGAGCATCCTATTGACTCCCCTGAATGGAGAAAGAGCCTCTGTAACAAACTGTTGAAAACATCTGGACGGGCTCAGGAAGTGTTCCAACAGAAAGCAACAATAATGAAACTATCCTTTCAAGACTGCTTAGACATCATACGCTATTGCGAAAAAAAGAGCCTTGATGACCAATTCTAATAATGATAAAACTAAAAAACAATGACAATATCTGATGAATTGCTCGAAAAGTACTTACTTGGAGATGCCACATTATTTGAAGTATCACAAGTAAAACATGCTGCTGAAAACGACCCAGAACTTGCCGAGAGGCTTTTGGTCTCTGGACGGTTTGACAAAATGATGGAAGATGAAGAGTTTGAGGAGCTCCCCCTTCAGCGGATGGCTGCGGCTTCCCAGGATAATATGTGTGTCATTCAATGTGAACGATACATTATCAGAGCGATGGGGGTTGCCAGTCGTGGCAGAACATTACTAACTGCAATGAAGGAGGAGCAAGCTTTTATAGAGGGGCAGGCAGATCCCGGGAAGGAAGAATGGATACAGAACGTAGAGAAGAGGTTTTCTAAGAACGCATCGGAATGGCTTACTGAAAAAGGTACAGCCCTCTATAATATAGGCCGCATTATTGAAGAGAATGGCTTTACCGCAACACGACAATTCATGACGGGGATTGAGATGCTTTCAGATGCATTGTTGCAGCGTGAAGGGATTATTGCCGTCGTAAATGAAAAAGTACTTTTAGGGAAAGAAGTGACTGGTATTCCCGACCATGCCGTTTGTGTGTTGTCCATTGAAGACGAGATGATCCGTCTCTACAATCCTTCGACCGGTAATGACCATGATGTGTATTCCCTAAAGGACTTTCAAGCCGCGTGGGATGCTTCCCATAGATATGCCGTCACAGCAGGCGCACGTGGGGGCAAACAGTATAATCCTCATCCACAGGTTCTGCTTGAAGGAATTGAACTCAATGATGAATTAAAGGAATTGGGTGAAGCGATTGCGGAATTTGCCCATGATGTCTGGGCTGAGGGGAAGATTAATAATGGGTACCAGTTTAATCCTGAAACAAATGATGACCCGTCAAATGGGCCCCTCACACACCGAGACCTCAGACCGTATTCAGAATTAACTGAGAGTGAGAAGAATTATGACCGGGAAATGTCAATGAACACACTCAAATTGGTCAGATATCTGGGTTACACTCTTGATAAATCAAATCACACCTGTGCTGGTTGTGGTAAACCTATCTATTTAGGATGGCGCTACTGTAGCCATTGTGGGCGCTTTTTGGAGCTTTCTGATTTTACAAAGAAGGCAGAGAAATAACCCCGATAGATATTAAAGCCCTTGCACTCCTGGATGTTACCCGGAGTGCTTTTTTTATGTGTCACTGGCATGACCGCAGCAGGAAGAGGCCATTCGCCTCTCTTAATAAATGAAAACAACACTTATTATGCTAGAATCCGTCATTTGGAAAATTATTACCTCGGCACTCTCGTCCTCGAAGACGGATTGTGGCACGGGTAAAAGTAACGTAGGGCTTTACGATGCATATTTCAAAGTCAACTATCTTCGTGATGGATACAAATGTACCCAGTATATCGAATGCAAGAGGCTTATTCAGGAAGAGATTGACAGGATATGTTCCCTCCAAGGGGATGAAATGAATGAATGGCTGCGAGGGAAGATACCTGATGAACTACATGTCACAGGAACTATCCGTCTGGAATGCAAAAAAAAGGACTACTGAATCTTCAATAAGCAAAAAAAACTGTTTATGGAAAAGAACTATTTCTCACCGGATGCTAATCGACTTGTATTACAGGCCCGACAGGGTGCATCTATCAAGCACCTCGAAACCGTTAACAGTGATATGATTGCCCTTACAATCATTGTTAACCGGCGTGAGGTTGCCAAAAGGGTGTGTCGAACCCTGGGAATGGACCTTATGAAAATCCAGGAGCAGGCCCTCGAAAGAATTGATTCGTTACCTAGTAGTAGCAATTCCACCACACCCACATACTCTCTCGAAGTCAAAGCAATCTTCCGCGAATCTGCGAGACGAGATTCCGAGGGGGAACTCATAGAAGAATCCATCACAACAGACCGTCTTCTTGAGGTAATCTTGAAGCATCGCCAGCAGGAGGAAGATTCTCTTCCTGAAACGCTGTCACAGTTTTGCGTAGACTGGACTGCGCTTGCGGCGAAAGGTTCTTTTTCTCCTGTTGCAGGCCGCGACAGCGAACTTGCTCTTTTGGAAAGATCCCTTTTGAGGAAAACCAAGAACAATCCGGTATTAGTCGGTGATGCCGGAGTCGGAAAAACGGCGATTGTAGAGGGCCTCGCGATAAAGATAGAGAGTGGAGAAGTTCCTTTGAAACTGCAATCAATGAAATTGCTGTCCTTGGATATCGTTAAAATCCTCTCCACAGGGGGACCGGCTGTTGTAAAAGAAGTGCTTGAGGACGCGGGAAAAAGGGGGAATGTGATTCTCTTCATAGATGAGTTTCACTGTCTAAATGATTCCAGCAGGTCCATGAATCTTGTTAATATTTTAAAACCAATCCTGGCAAGGGGAGCCCTAAAGATTATCGGTGCAACGACGGCGGAGGAGTACTCCCGATACATTGAGTCGGACAAAGCTTTTGAGCGGCGCCTGCAAAAGATTGATGTCGGCGAGTTATCTCCGGAGGATACGATTACTGTCCTCAATACCCTCCGGCCTGGATACGAACGCTACCACGGAATTCGCATTGATGACGAAGCAATTAAGGTTACTGTGAAACTCTCGCAGCGTTATGTGGGTGGAAGATGCCAGCCAGATAAATCTATTGACATCATTGACGAAGCAGGTGCTAAGGCTAGCATCGCTGGAAAAAGAATTGTTACGGAGGATGATATACGAGAGGTCGTTACCAGTCGGACAGGTATTCCGGCAAACAGGTTGTGCGAGGATGATTATGAGCGTCTTCTCAGACTTGAGAACCGTCTGGCCGATGACGTTATCGGCCAGGGGCAAGCAGTCAACGCCGTAGCAGAAGCCATTAAACGTAGTCGAGCCGGTTTATTTGGAGGTCGTCGTCCAATAGGGTCGTTTCTTTTTGTCGGTCCCACCGGTGTCGGCAAGACAGAATTGGCCAAATCTCTTGCCAATCATTTTGCGGGCAGTCAGAATGCTCTTGTTCGCATTGATATGAGTGAATATCAGCAGGAGTTTTCCGTAAGCCGTCTCATCGGCAGTCCCCCTGGGTATGTGGGATATGACCAAGGTGGGCAACTCACAGAAGCTGTCCATCGTAAGCCCTGCTGTGTCATACTTTTGGATGAAGTGGAAAAGGCTCACCCCAAGGTGTTTGAGCTTCTTTTGCAGGTGCTGGATGATGGTCGTCTTACGGACGGTCGCGGAAGGGTAATTGATTTTTCCAATGCTATGATTATTCTTACCAGTAATCTGGGGACAAGTCAATCTGCGAAGTTCCGCACCCCCATCGGCTTTAATACCGCCGTGGTATCGGTGCCACAGGTTGAATCTACCATGGAGGCCGTTCGACAACACTTTTCTCCTGAATTTCTTAACAGGCTTGATGGTGTTATCCACTTTATGCCTTTAGAGAGACACACACTTGAACTGATTGCCAGAAAAAAACTAAATGAGCTCCGCCTCTCTCTTATGGAAAACGGATATGAACTCACTTTCGATGAAAGTGTCGTGTCTTATGTCGTGAATAAGGGTATCAACTCCTCCTATGGGGCACGCCCTGTGCGTCGTGCAGTTGAGAACACCATCGCAGGATTTGTGACAAACCTCATTCTCACAAGAACTATTGTTCCGGGCGTTTGTTTCTCTGCGAGTATGAATGAAGGAGAGTTTACCGTAACTATCGCGAGCCATGTCGACTGACACTCGCAGAAAAGCCTTTCCTTGGTGGCAGAAAACAACCGTTCTCCTCTCTATATGGTATGAAAGAAAGTAATAAACGTGTAATATGAAGCATATTTTCGTAAACAGTCATCCATTAGCTGGAATCCCCCATGGAACACTCCATGTTGACTACCATATGGGGATTCTAAGGGGACTTCGGTACTGCTCGGTCAACACCGGCCCTAATTGCAAGAAGTACATCTTTGGGGCTAATATCATCAAAGTTGGAGATTACTATGAGATTGATCTAACTTCTCTTCCCAGCTATGAAGGCCGCGATATGGCAGCATACATTATCCATACCCTGCCGTCTGATCGTGGTGGAAAAAAGATTTGTGTGTCGATCGGGAAGGAGCCTAGGGACGAGAAGAACGCAAAAGACCTCTTTATGAACTGGTGTGACCTCAATGCTGTGTATATCATCACTGGGAAGACTCCCAATGAACAAATAGAGGAAAACTATCGTAACAGAAATAATCATTAACATTTATGAATAGCAATAAGAACTATCCAACTGTCTGCTTCACACGGAAGGCTTACGATAGTATTCGCTCAACGGTAGGTAGCAAGCCTGCCGAAAGTGGTTGCCTACTCCTAGGCTATGAAGAGGAACTGAACAAAGACAGACTTATTGTCCGCGACATTATCTTTGACAAGATGGCGCACGCAACCTCAGCAACCTACACTCTCAATACAGAATATCTCAATCCACTTATTCGCAAAGCCTTTAAAGAACGAAATCTGGCCGTTATCGGGATAGAACACTCCCATCCCTATGGCTGCAATTACCCGTCAAGTTTTGATGTTGTCTACTTTTCTAATATGCTAAAAAAGATGCCTCGAAAATACCTTATCATACCGATTGCCTTCACAGATCCTGACGGTGGATTCAAGCAGTTCGTCTATATAATGGATAGCCCGAAGTCCATGCCCATACCCGTCAGCTATGTCATTCTGGACGAAATGACACCAATAGCTTCGGTACAGAATGATATAGAATACTCAACAATCATCAATGAAGTATCTGCTCAGAATGTGGCCACACACAGCGATTTGTGTGAACGTCATTCCAAAGCCATCTGCATGGAGCCTGTTTATAAGCGCCTGAAAACCAATCCATTTTCCTCGGCACCGAGATTCGGCTTTGCAGGAGGTATTTTAAGGCGCTAGTTACAATATAAACACATTTAACACGGCAGGAAAAGTTCATTCTCATCTCTTCTGAAGAAGAAATGACAATCAATAACGCACTATTTTATGAAACGTACTAACATATTCAGCGATACTCTTCAGGAGGGACCTGCAAGTGGATTCCCGTATGTCATTAATCGAACAAGGCTACAGGACGCCATTGACTGTGAGCTTGTTTCCCGTTCCAAGATTGTAATTATCGGAACAGGCGGGATGTATTGTGGAGCTGAGATGTTTGCTCGCACCGGTTTCGGGGAGATAGTTGCCGTCGACCCGGACACTGTTGATGAAGTCAATATCTGTCGTCAGGGCTACCACCATAGCCAACTTGGCCATAAAAAGGTAGATGCACTCGGAGAGCACCTTCGCGAAGTAAACCCGGCAATCAGGTATACAGGATACGCCTCCAGGATTCAGGACCTTAGTCCCGAACTACTTGACAAGGTATTCAGCGATGCTTCCATCGCCATCTTTACTACTGATTCGTTCGAAGCACAGGCGTACGGAAACAAAATTGTACTCCATTATGGTATTTGTGGCATCTGGGCAGGCTTCTACGAAGCATCCCTGGCCGCAGAAGTCGTTTTCTACATCCCCGGCGTAACACCCGGTTGCTTCCGATGCGCAGTATCTCCGCGTTATGCCTTCCAGGAAAAAGTTATAAGAGAAGGGGGAAAAGAGTTCGGAATTACTTCCCAGTCCAACACTATTTTTCACTCCGCTCTTTTGGATTCCATCATAGGAATGTTGACGCTTGCAATTATCCACAACGATACAGAAGGCAAGACATACTCCCACTGGTTCGGGTCCTATTGGGATCGGAACCTGCTTCAAATCAAGGTCAATCCCTCGTACACATCTGGCATTTTCAATCGAGTTTTTGCCGCCAATGGGGATAATACCTATCTCTTTGAAACTGTCTGGCAACGAATTGAAAGAGAAACTCCACCCAAATATGCTCCTTGCCAAGACTGTTGTCTCTTAAAGACAGCGATAGATGACGTTTTCAACGACAATAATCATTGATTTATGAACAAGTTCCTTCGTCAAGCTCTCGACGAAAAATTGAGCACAAACAACTTACATCATGGACTTTTGTCCGTTTCCGCCCATGGTGGTGAAGATATCGAGCCCGGCACTCTGCATGGAGGGGAGGATATCGAGCCAGGGACTCTGCATGGAGGAGAGGATCTTGATCCCTGGACGCTCCATGCCATTTGAGCCGTTTTCTGATGACCGGGGCCGTTTGAATGACGGCTCCTATTTTTTACAATGTCTGTCATTAAATGTCGATTTCTCGCTCTATTGAAAAAACAATCAAAACTTCTAATATGAAAACGACAATGACTCCTATCGACAAGATTCTTCTTTACAGTTCTGTCTTATTTGCCTCGGTACCCGCGTTAGTACTTATCGTCATTATTCTCAGTATTCTTATCTAACTAACCTATTATGGTACTTTCCCTTTGCCTACTCATTCTCATCTACTCAATCCTCAAGCGCCCCGTAGGCTGGCTCATCAAAAAACTTGAGGGTGTTGACTGGAAAGGCCTTGCCCGGGATGCCTGGGACAAAATCGTTCTCTACTCTAAAAAAGCCGGGCGCGCGAGTACGCGCGTAGTGCTTAAGTTCTATTACGCCATGCAGGACGGTGAACTCTCCACCGTGGAAAAAGCTCTTGTCTATGCCGGCATCATCTACATCGCAGTCCCGGGAGATCTGCTTCCCAGAAGGATTCTGGGTCTTTTGGGTGTCCTTGATGACGTAGCCGTTGCAGCATGGATTTACAAAAAGATTGGGGATAACATTACGCCTGCCATTGAGCGGAAAGTGGAAGAAACGCTCGACAACTGGTTCGGGCCCGAAAAAGTGACGGAGCTGATTGCGGATTTCGGAGGTGCTTAAACCGTAAGCGTGAAAGTATGCGGCGGTGGTCAGGTGGAGTCTCCGGACAAAGCCTGACCTTTATAACAACAAAAGGAGGAACCAAGCCATGACAAACGAAGAAATGATTCTTAAAGCGTACAACGAACTGCTCCAGGCGCTGCCTGAGACCTTCACAGACGAAGACCGCAATCTCATTCAGCGGGCCTTCCTTCTTGCAAAGGAGGCGCACAAGACTCAGACGCGGGACAGCGGGCTTCCGTATATCCTGCATCCGCTCTCCGTCGCCCTCATCGTGGTGACGGAAATGCGCCAGAAAAACGCCGCCATCGTGGCTGCGGCCCTCCTTCATGACGTAGTGGAAGATACGCCCTACACTATCGCCGACATCCGTGATATGTTTGGCGAGGACGTGGCTTTCCTGGTCGCCGCCGTCACCAAGCCCAACAAGAAACAGCCGGACAACTTCCAGCACATCCTGGGTTCAGTCAAGGGCGATATCCGCGTCCTGCTGCTCAAACTTTCGGACCGTTTGCACAACATGCGGAC
>AUXO010031270.1_pt1 | contig 12036 bp, 11 predicted proteins | sample 768731 | NCBI WGS metagenome assembly AUXO01 (sample SAMN02715735, study PRJNA202380) | gut metagenome | biome: sheep rumen | host: Ovis aries | place: New Zealand: Palmerston North | reverse complement strand
ATCAATAAAACAGGCATTAATGTCAAGAACAATCTATGTCCAAAACTCTTTCTCACCAGTTTCTTCCATCAGTCCTTGGCACCGCGGACATGTTCGCATGTCCCAGATGCGTATCTTATCACTGCCACACTGCAGACATAGCCGTCCGACTTCGCTCCTGTAGGAGGGTGCTACATCGGCGATGATGCCTCCTACGACGATGTTCTGAATAGTCCTGCAGTCTGGGCATATCATTGGGGTAATCTGTTGCCGGAACAGTCCTCGGCCTTCGTAAACATCGGCCTCATAGCCGCAATTGTTGCAGCGGTATTTCTTTTTCCATGCCATGCCTATTCTGTTGTAATTGCTAAATTCTTTGCAAAGTTACTCTTTTTTTGTTCAGATATAAGTGTTTTGCATCATAAATTTGGTTTTCTTCTCACTTAATCGTACCTCTGAGACTTCGTCTCTAAGGTACTCACGCTTGAGAAAACTCAAATAAATTTGGTTTTCTTCTCACTTAATCGTACCTTTGAGACTTTGTCTCTAAGGTACTCACGCTTGAGAAAACTCAAATAAATTTGGTTTTCTTCTCACTTAATCGTACCTTTGCAGTGGCAAAGGAGGTTTGGAACTTTTAGGGAAGGGAAGGCTATAAATAAATAGTAAGGATATTATGAACTGGATTATATTGATTTTAGCTGGACTGTGCGAGGTGGGATTTACCTATTGTCTTGGACGGTCAAAGGCTGTTACGGGACATGACTGGTGGTCGTGGATAGTAGGCTTTGCTGTACTCTATGTGCTTAGTGCAGTCTTGCTGGCAAAAGCTACGCAGACACTTCCGATAGGTACGGCTTACACGGTATGGACAGGCATCGGAGCTGTGGGTGCTGTGCTTGTTGGAATATTCGTGTTCCGTGAACCTGCTACATTCTGGCGACTATTCTTTCTAACGACGCTCATTGCGTCTATTGTCGGACTAAAAACAATATCGTAATATATGGAATTCAGAGGGATGATGAAACCACTATTAGACGTACATACTCACACCGTAGCCTCTGGTCATGGCTACAGCACCATACAGGAGATGGCACAGGCTGCTTCTGACAAAGGGTTGCAGGTGCTTGGTATCACGGAGCATGGTCCGAGTATTCCTGGTGCCTGTGGACTGCTTTATTTCAAGAACATGTTTGTTGTTCCCAGACAGATGTATGGCATCCGGCTGCTGATGGGGTGTGAAGTGAATATCCTTGACACGCAAGGGCATCTTGACCTCAACGATGAATACTTGGACCGTCTTGACATCGGTATTGCCGGCATTCATCTTGTTTGTTGGCAAGGAGGGACGAAAGAGGAGAATACTCAAGGTGTAATCAATGTGATACGGAATCCGAAGATTCATATTATCTGTCATCCTGGAGATGGCACGGCGGAGCTTGATTTTGAGCCTTTGGTGCTGGCTGCCAAGGAGTCGCACACCTTGTTAGAAGTAAACAACCACTCACTGGCTCCACAGCGTCACAAGGCTGTTGCCCGTGATAATAACTTGGAGATTCTGCGTCTCTGCAAGAAACATGGTGTCCCTACCATTCTTGGTAGCGATGCGCATGTCTCATTCCAGATAGCTGACTATGAACGCCTGTACCCTCTGCTTGCAGAGACCGATTTCCCTGACGAGCTGATTATGAATTACTGGCCAGAACGGTTCTTTGACTATTGTAAATTATAATAGATTAACGTTAGATGTAACATCTTCGTAATAGGTTTTGTTTGGCAGTATTTGCAATTTAATGTATATTTGCACCACGATTTAACTAATATGGAAAGCAAAAGAATACTCGTCGTTGACGATGAAATGGACTTATGCGACATTTTGCGCTTCAATCTGATGACCCAGGGGTATCAGGCAGATGTGGCATATTCGGCAGAGGAAGCGATGAATAAACTGAAAGACGAGCGCTTCGACTTGCTGTTGCTTGACGTGATGATGCCTGGCATGTCGGGCTTTGAACTCGCAGCACGTCTGAGAAATGATGAAGCAACCGCCCACATACCTATTATATTCCTTACGGCAAAGGACACGGAAGACGATACGCTTGAAGGCTTTGGTCTTGGTGCTGACGACTACGTTACCAAACCGTTCTCTGTGCGTGAGGTCATGGCCAGGGTGAAGGCTGTACTTAACCGTAGCATGTCGCAAAGTCATCAGTTGAAAGGTAAGTTGGAGTATAAGGGACTGGTGATGGACCTTGACCAGAAGATGGTTGTGGTGGATGGTGAGACCGTATTGCTGACGAAGACCGAGTATGAGCTATTGTCGTTGTTGCTCAGTCATCAGGGTCAGGTGTTCAGTCGCGAACAGCTGATAGAGGAGGTTTGGCCCAAGGATGTTATTGTCTCCAGTCGTGCTGTTGATGTAAATATCACGCGTATGCGTAAGAAGATAGGCCGTTATTCGGCATGTGTAGTCACCCGTCAGGGCTACGGATATTTGTTTAGTGTATGAAAAGAATGACAGAAGGCCGAAAGATGTGGATTAGCGTGATGGCGATATTCGCCGTCTATGCGCTCATCTTTATTGTCTTCGACGACTACGACCGTAAGTTCCTTCAGCCATTCTCCGAGGTCAGCGACTGGCACTTGATTGTTTTCTCGCTTGTGGTCATGGCAGGTCTTGCATTGCTGCTGTTGCGTTATGCCCACCACATGGATGAACGTATCAGCCGTGAACAGGCAGAGAAGGAGAACCGTATGCGTAGGGAACTGACGCAAAACATTGCCCACGAGCTGAAGACACCTGTTGCCAGCATTATGGGTTTTACAGAGACCATACTTCATAACCCCGACATGACTGATGACATGAAGAAAGAGTTTCTGGAGCGTACCCATTCGCAGGCTCAGCGTCTGACATCGTTGTTGCAGGACATCTCCATACTGAACCGTATGGACTATGCTGCAGACGTGTTGGCCAAGGAGCGTGTTGACGTGTCGTTGTTGTTTGCCGACATTGTAAAAGAGACTTCTATCGCCATAGAGAACAAACACATGACCATGAAGAACTGTCTGCCTCAGGGTATTATTGTAGGTGGGAACCCGTCGTTGCTGTATAGCGTGTTCCGTAACCTCGTGGATAATGCCATCAACTATGCCGGTGAGGGAACAACCATTACTGTGAAGGCGGAGGAACGCCCCGATGCTTGGGCATTTACCTTTGCAGATGATGGTGCCGGCATAGCAGAGGAGCACCTGGCACGTATCTTTGAGCGTTTTTATCGCATTGACAAAGGACGTAGCCGTTCGTTGGGTGGAACAGGTCTTGGACTTGCCATCGTAAAAAATGCCGTGGTGCTGCACGGTGGGACTATCAGTGCCCAGTCCGGAACAGGCCACGGCTTGCGTTTTGACTTCACGTTAAAGAAACGTAATAACTGACGACTTCGTCAGAACCCTCATATCTGTTTCAGTTTTTGTATGTTTTTAATTATTCTGCATGGATTGCCTACGGCGATGGAGTAGGGGGGAATGTCACGTGTGACGACAGAACCGGCACCTATTGTTACGTTATCACCTATAGTGACACCTGCCAGGATAGTCACACTGCCACCTATCCATACGTTATGCCCAATGTTGACAGGCAATGCCCATTCCTGTCGGGTATTGCGTTCTACAGGGTCTGTGCTGTGGCATGCCGTGTAGATACTCACGTTGGGTCCGATGAAACAATTGTCGCCAATGGTGACGTACGCCTCGTCGAGTACGGTGAAATTGAAGTTGGCAAAGAAATGCTTGCCAACACTGATGTGCTTGCCGTAGTCGCAGTAGAACGGCTGATTGATGAATACGTTGTCGTCGCCAACATGTCCCAACAGCTGTTTGAGCATCTCTTTGCGCTTCTGAAAGTCTGAGGGCTTCAGGGCGTTGTATTCGTGTATCAGGTCCTTTGTGGCGTTCAGTTCCTTCAATAGTTCCTCGTCCGTGGCAGAATAAACCATGCCTGCCAGCATTTTCTCTTTTTCTGTCATAAAGATCAGTGTATGTCTATTTAAGAATCTCTTCCAACAGTGCCTGTTGGTGTCCAGGCATTATGACGTGGTGGTTGCCAATGGGGTTTGTCAGGAAATACTGTAAGGGCTGTGGTTGTGCTGCTGTGGGCAGTAAACGAATGACCTGTTGCGTACGACAAAGGTCGCTCTTGCTCTCGTTCCTGATGAGCTCGCCTTCGGCAATGAAGTGGCGTGACAAGTCACCCGACACCTTGAATATCGTGACTGGACCTTCCTTCATGTAGCCACGTATGCCTACGCCGATGCCAGATTCGAAGTGAGTGTCCAGCTCGTAGCGTTCAACCATGTTCAGTGGTATGGTGCAATGGGCAAAAACCATCTCGCCTGTCTCTGGGTCAATGCTGGCAGGATTAGCCTGAAAGCCTGACACACCAGTGGCTGCATGCACAATCATCATCGTGAGCATGGTAGGCACATCGCCTTCACAGCCCGCCACGTAACCCTCGGCATTCAACTTTGCCAGTGCCAGGCAGCCTGTATTATGAAGGGCAGTCAGCAAGTCGAAGCATCGTAGCGTAAAGCCTTGCAACTGGTGTTGAGCTATCATCTCCTTTAGTGCCAAGTAAATACGGTTGGCTCCAGGCAATGCTTCGTTAATTTGTGGACGGTCTGAAGTCTCCGTTGGTGGGCATGCTGTTATGTGGTTGATGACGTTCAACAGCTCATCAATCGATATGTCAACCAGATCAATGCCAAGTGTCTCTTTCACTTTGCCATAATCGGCATAGCTGGAAATGAGCCAGTCGGAGGGTTCGCCAATCACTCCCAGTCGGCAATTGCGTAGTTGCTGCTTTGCCTTTGTCGCTTGTTCCAACAAGAGAATGCGCTGATGAATGTAGTTGGCACTGCCGTGGATAATTTCTCCCTTCAGGTTATGTTGTCTTAGGAATGACAATATCTCTGCTGATGCAGCCAGTGAGTTACTCTTGCCAGAGGTTAGCAGATAGAAGGGCTGTCGGCTCCTTGTGAGCAACTGAGGCAACAGTTGTTTGAAAATGCCCTCGGTGCCACCTGTTCTGATGTAGATGACATCCAGATCCGAACAGCCATAGTCGGCATAGTCGGAGCCCTTGTAATTATATATAATGTGGAGGCTGTCTAAAAACTCCTTGGTTACTGCACTGACAGCTTGCTCGTCGTGCAGTTCTGATGTTAGTGTGTATAGGTTCATAGGCTTGCGTTTTATTCAGAATGGTCAGTCGTGCTTGTGGCAACAGCCTGTACCGTCGAAGCAGTGTGTGCATACTTTGCATTTTGGCATACCGATGCTCTCGATGAGGTTTTCCAGTTTTGCAAACTTTACAGAGGTCAGTCCCAGGCGTTTGCCAATCTCTTCCACCATGCGTTGGTACTCGGGTGAGTCGGTGGTAGAGTATTTATCCAGATTCTTCGAGTCGTCACCTTCCAAGTCTTTGATGATACGTCGGGTAATCAGTTCCAGGTCACTCTTCGATGACGTGAAGCCGATGAACGGACATCCATAGACAAGTGGTGGACAAGAGATGCGCACGTGTACCTCTTTGGCACCATAGTCGAAGAAGGTCTTGACGTTGTCGCGCAGTTGCGTGCCACGAACGATGGAGTCGTCGCAGAAGACGATGCGCTGGTCTTTCAGTATGGCTGGGTTTGGCACCAGTTTCATGCGTGCCACCAGTTCTCGACGCGTCTGACTGCCTGGTGTGAATGACCTGGGCCATGTTGGTGTGTATTTCACGACGGCACGTTTATAGGGAATCTTGTGACCTTCGGAATATCCGAGTGCCATTCCTACACCTGAGTCTGGGATGCCACATACGATGTCGGCATCGACGTCGTCTTCCTTTCCCAGCATCTTTCCGTTCTTCTCACGGACGTCTTCTACGTTGATGCCTTCGTAGTTGCTTGATGGGAAACCATAATAGACCCAAAGGAACGAACAAATCTGTTCTTGCTCAGAAGGTCCTTGCATTACTTCGATACCATTGTTGCGCAGACGTACTATCTCTCCAGGACCAATGTCACGCAGCACGTGGTAGTCCAGGTTCGGAAAGGCTGTTGTCTCGCTGGTGACAGCAAATGCTCCCTCTTTCTGACCAATGACAATGGGTGTTCGTCCTAAGAAGTCGCGTGCTGCTATGATGCCGTCTTCAGTTAATATGAGCATGGAGCACGATCCTTCAATCTTCTTATATACCAGGTTGATGCCGTCAACAAATGTCTCGCCCATGTTGATGAGCAGTGCCACCAGTTCCGTCTGGTTGATTTTGTTAGCAGACAACTCGCTGAAGTGCATTCGCTGATCGAGCAGTTCTTTGGCTATCTCTGGCAGGTTGTTAATCTTGGCAACGGTGACAACAGCATATCGTCCGAGGTGCGAGTTGACGATGATAGGCTGTGGGTCAGTGTCGCTGATGACGCCAATACCCTGATGTCCCACGAATTTGTCGAGCTCATCCTCGAATCTGGACCTGAAGTAGTTACGCTCCAGACTGTGAATAGAACGATAGAAACCTTTTTCCTCGTCGAATGTTACCAAACCGGCACGCTTGGTACCCAGGTGCGAGTTATAGTCAGTGCCATAAAATAAATCATTAATACAATCTTTGGTCGAAATAGTGCCGAAAAAACCACCCATAGTTTGTGTCAGTTTATAAATTTTGCTGCAAAGGTAAAAAAAAATATGAATTATACATGACGAATGTTGATTTTTTTTTAACTTTGTAGCGATAAATTGATGTGTTATGCGAGCAAGTTTGTCGTTTTTGTTGCTGTTGTTGGCTGTGACACTCTATGCTCAGGGAGAGCTGACCACGGTTTCCGGTCGTGTTGTGAATAAGCAGAACGGTCGGGCATTGGCTCATGTCAGCGTTTCTGCTCCCGGTCAGGGCGTCAGTACGGTAACCAACGATGATGGTGAATTTGTACTGAAGACGCAGTCACGACCCTCCACCTTGCTCTTTACCCACTTAGGTTTTCATAGTCAGCGAGTAGCACTTGACAATCAGACCAGTGGTCTGAAGATACGCTTGGCTCCCAGTGCCGTCCTTTTAGACGAGGTTGTGGTCTCCTCCAACGACCCTATGGAGCTGTTGCGTGCTGCTATACACAAGATTCCCAGTAATTATCCCCTCGTGCCGTCGCTCATGCATTGCTTCTATCGTGAGACGGCACAGAAAGGCTCTCGTTTCATTGCTGTGTCCGAGGCTGTTACCGATATGTATAAGACTTCCTATCGTTATGGTCCTGATCAGGATGCAGTCCAGATAGTGAAAGGTCGCCGTCTGATGAGCACCCGTTCTTCCGACACGTTGGGTGTCAAGGTGATGGGTGGTCCTATTATTCCTATCATGCTCGATGTGGTGAAGAATGTCGATGTACTGCTGAACGAGAATGAGCTGTATTTCTATCGTCTGACACTCGATCCGCCAGAGGTGATAGCAGAACGTCCGCAGTTTGTTATCAACATCCGTCCACAATATGTCATCGACCGTCCCTTGTTCTATGGGCGGCTGTTCATCGACCAAGAGTCACTGGCTTTTACACGTGTGGAGTTACAACTTGACATGAGCGACAAAGCAAATGCAACCCAGTATATGCTGGTGCGTAAGCCTCGGGGGTTGCGTTTCAATCCCAAGGAACTCTCCACCATTATTAATTATAAGACCATCGACGGGGTGACACGTATAAGTTATGTACGTAATGTGATGCGCTTCAAGTGTGACTGGCGTCGCCGTCTCTTTGCCTCTACCTATACCGTAACCACTGAGATGGTAGTAACCGAAAACCTGCAGGGTGATGCCGTACATAGTATTCGTGGGCGCGACTCTTTTGGCCGTCGCGACTTGTTCTATGACAAGGTGGCCTACTTTGATGAGCCCGACTTTTGGGGAAATTACAACATCATTGAACCTACAGAGAGTCTGGAGCATGCCATTGACCGTTTGAAGAAGTTGAACAAATAAAAATAGCATTTCAAGTTATGATGTACAAGAAGATTCTTTTATTGTTGTTTGTCGTATGTCTGTCGTCTGCCGGCTTCGCACAAACCATTCGCGACCGTAGCAATTCGTATATAGGCAAAATAGAGTCCGACGGAACCATTCGCGACCGTAATAACTCCTATTGTGGAAAATTCTGGAGTGATGGTACCATTCGCGACCGTAACAACTCCTATGTCGGCAAGATAGAGTCCGACGGTACCGTTCGCGACCGTAGCAACTCCTATCTGGGCAAGGTCTATAGTGATGGTACGGTTCGTGACCGTAACAACTCCTATGTTGGCAAGATAGAGTCTGACGGCACTGTACGCGACCGTAACAATTCTACGATGGGTACTGCACGAGGTGTTCCACGCCACTATGCAGCTGCCTACTTCTTCTTCGATTTCAGATGACGGCACGTCAAAAATCGTTATTTTTTTGGTTATTAAAATAAAAAGGTGTAATTTTGCGCCTTAAATTAGTGTGACTTTATAAGAAAAGGTATTAATAATATGAAACATCAGTTGCGCAGTGCGGTATGCACAGAAGGAAGACGAATGGCTGGCGCCCGTGCACTTTGGGTTGCTGCCGGAATGAAACACGAACAGTTCGGACGGCCTATCATTGCTGTCGTTAACTCGTTTACGCAGTTTGTTCCTGGTCATACCCATTTGCATGAAATAGGTCAGATAGTAAAACAGGAAATAGAGTCTATGGGCTGTTTCGCTGCAGAGTTTAATACCATCGCCATTGACGATGGTATCGCCATGGGTCACGATGGTATGCTCTATTCGTTACCCTCGCGCGACATCATTGCAGACTCTGTGGAGTACATGGTCAATGCCCACAAGGCCGATGCCATGATTTGCATTTCCAATTGCGATAAGGTGACGCCAGGCATGCTCATGGCCTCGATGCGACTCAATATTCCCACCGTCTTTTGTTCAGGAGGTCCCATGGAGGCAGGACGTTGGCGTGGTGAGAATGCCGACTTGATTACAGCTATGGTCAAGGGTGCCGACCCCTCCGTGTCTGATGCCGACCTGAAGGAGATTGAGTCATGTGCCTGTCCCGGGTGCGGCTCCTGCTCTGGTATGTTCACTGCCAACTCAATGAACTCCCTTACAGAGGCTATTGGTCTCAGTCTGCCAGGCAATGGCACCATCCTGGCTACCCATACCAATCGTATCGCGTTATTCAAAAAAGCTGCCCGACAGGTAGTGAAGAACGCCCTGGCCTATTATGAAGACGGCGACGAGAGTGTGCTGCCACGTAGCATTGCTACCCGTCAGGCGTTCCTCAATGCCATGTCGCTTGATATTGCCATGGGTGGCTCTACCAATACCGTACTCCATCTCTTAGCAGTGGCTCAGGAAGCAGGTGTTGATTTCACAATGAAAGATATTGATGCCTTGAGCCGTCGTGTGCCGTGTCTGTGCAAGCTTGCTCCAAATACGCAGAAGTACAGCGTGCAGGAGTGCAACCGTGCAGGTGGTATCCTTGGTATCATGAACGAACTCAATAAGGGTGGACTCATTGATGGCCGTTGCCAGCGTGTTGACGGAATGACACTCGATGAGGCGATGCAGAAGTATGGTCTCACTCCAGAATCCTCTTCTGAAGGAGAGAAGAGTATCTATCTGTCTGCTCCTGGAGGGCGTTTCTCTACAAAGATGGGTTCGCAAGGTGAGCTTTATCCTTCGTTCGATACCGATCGTGAGAATGGCTGCATCCGTGACATTGAGCATGCCTACACCAAGGATGGTGGACTGGCAGTACTCTTTGGTAATATAGCACAGGATGGCTGTGTGGTGAAGACTGCTGGCGTCGATGAGTCGCTATGGCACTTCGAAGGTCCTGCCGTTGTGTTCGACTCCCAGGAAGATGCTTGTGAGGGAATCCTTGGCGGACGTGTGAAGAGTGGCGACTGTGTCGTCATTACTCACGAAGGTCCGAAGGGAGGTCCAGGTATGCAAGAGATGCTTTATCCTACCTCTTATATCAAGTCCATGCACTTAGGCAAGGAGTGTGCGCTGATTACCGATGGTCGTTTCTCTGGTGGTACCAGCGGTCTGAGCATTGGTCACATCTCGCCAGAGGCAGCCAATGGTGGTAACATAGGAAAGATAAAGGATGGCGATATCATTGTCATCGATATTCCTTCACGCTCCATTAGTGTCAAACTCTCTGACGAGGAACTTGCAGCTCGTCCTCAACAGCCACTGAAGCGAAATCGTCAAGTGAGCAAAGCCTTGCGTGCTTACGCACAAAGCGTGTCGTCAGCAGACAAGGGAGGCATACGTATCATCAATGAAAACTAAATAATGACAGAAAAGATTACAGGCTCTGAGGCTTTGATGCTGGCTTTGAAGGCGGAAGGTGTAAAGACCATCTTCGGCTATCCGGGAGGTAGCATCATGCCCGTTTATGATGCCCTTTACGACTATACCCGTGGTGAGAAACAAGCATTTCAGCATATTCTGGTGCGTCATGAACAGGCTGCTGTTCATGCTGCCGAAGGCTATGCACGTGTATCTGGGCAAGTGGGGGTGTCGCTGGTTACCAGTGGTCCAGGTGCCACGAACACGCTGACAGGCGTGGCTGATGCCATGCTCGACTCTACACCCATTGTAGTCATTGCCGGTCAGGTGCCTATTGGTGCCTTGGGAACCGATGCATTCCAGGAGGTCGATCTTGTTGGTGTCGCACAACCGATATCAAAATGGAGCTATCAGATACGCCATGCCGAAGACATCGCATGGGCAGTCAGTCGTGCCTTCTATATAGCACGTAGCGGACGTCCTGGTCCTGTCGTGCTTGACTTTCCCAAGAATGCCCAGACGGAGCTGGTAGAGTTTCAGCCTGAGCATGTTAACTTCATACGTTCCTATGTGGCTTATCCGACACTCGACCAGGAGGCCGTACGTCAGGCAGCAGAGATAATCAATGGTGCCAAACGTCCATTAGCATTAGTCGGTCAGGGTGTGGAACTGGGTCATGCACAGCAGGAGTTAAAAGACTTTCTTGAGAAAGCTGACATACCAGCTGGCCGTACCATGCTGGGTTTGTCCGCACTGCCCAGTAACCATCGGTTGAATGTTGGCATGTTGGGTATGCATGGTAACTATGCAGTCAACCTGAAGGAACAGGAGTGTGACGTGCTCATTGCCATTGGCATGCGCTTCTCCGATCGTGTCACAGGCAATCTGAATACCTATGCCCGTCAGGCTAAGGTCATACATCTTGATATTGACAAGAGCGAGATAGACAAGAACGTGAAGGCTACCGTAGCTGTGGTGGCTGACTGTAAGGTGTCGCTGCCTGCACTGACGGAACTGGTCCATCAAGCTGACCATCACGAGTGGCGTCAGTCGTTCCTTCCTCTCAATGAGAAAGAACGTGAGAAGGTTATTGAGCCTGCCATCCATCCCAAGGACGGTCCACTGCTGATGGGCGAGGTGGTAAATGCCGTTGCTGAGGCTTCCGATGCCAACACTGTGCTGGTTACAGACGTAGGTCAGAACCAGTTGTTTGCCACCCGTTACTTTAAGTATGAGCACAGCCGGAGCATCTGTACCAGTGGGGGATTAGGTACCATGGGCTATGGCATGCCAGCTGCCATTGGTGCAACGTTTGGCGCACCGGAGCGTACAGTAGTTTGTTTCATGGGTGACGGTGGCTTCCAAATGAATCTGCAGGAGCTGGGCACCATTATGGAACAGCAGTCCCCAGTAAAACTCATTATTCTCAACAACAACTACTTAGGAAACGTACGTCAGTGGCAGGACATGTTCTGGAACAGGCGGAAGTCATTTACCAGGATGCTCAACCCCTCTTACGAGCTTATTGCCCAAGGCTATGGCATTCCCTATCAGTTAGTTATCGACCGTAACGACCTCTCTGCTGCTGTCAACAAAATGCTCACTACCAAGGGGCCGTTCATCTTGGAGTGTGCTATCTTGGAAGATGACGACGTATTGCCCATGACGCCACCAGGTAAGAATGTAGATGATATGATGTTGGAGATGTAA
>AUXO011908729.1_pt1 | contig 12038 bp, 11 predicted proteins | sample 768731 | NCBI WGS metagenome assembly AUXO01 (sample SAMN02715735, study PRJNA202380) | gut metagenome | biome: sheep rumen | host: Ovis aries | place: New Zealand: Palmerston North | reverse complement strand
GGGCGTGTTCGGGACTTGCACCCGTTAGAGCGCGCCCATGGCGCGCAAACTTGGAAAAGGTAGGTGCGAAAGCACCTACCTTTTCTATATACTTCTTAATAATTCAATTCCTTCTTTTAATATTTCATATTCATCATACATACCCGGATGAAGTTCAATTCCAGGAACACGAACAATATTATTATCATTAATTCCATACCTCAAGTATGTAATACATAATATGATATAGTCAATCTTATGCATATCCGTCGTAATATAACCATAGTATAATTCGCATAAAGATGATATGCCGTCAAAACTCAAAATATTTGACAGCTTTATTTTTTTCTTAAATGCATTAATAAAATCTTTCTGTCTATCCATTCTGTCTTGATTAGAAAAGTTCTCTTCTATAGATAGGGAATTCTAATAACAATATGACATTTTACAAAAACGCATTCTTTCTCTCATGGGGTCAAGGCTAGCAATACATAAGCATTAGTTTAAATCATCATTTATGCATCATCTGCTAATACTTGTATATTTCAGCTAAATAATCTACGAATTCTCGCACAAAACCATCTCCACCCCGTTTTTCCCCAACAAATTGGCATTGTGATTTAACAGCATCAACAGCATCATATGGACAACCGGACATCTCTGCAATTTTCATACATTCCAAATCAGGTATGTCATCACCAAGATACATTGTATTTGGTATCTTCATTGTCCGTTCAGATAAATATAATCCATATCTTTCTGCAATTGAAATCATTGCAGTTTTTTTATCAGAACAATTTTGATACACATCTATAATCTCAAGCTCCTTTGCACGATTTAAAACGATTTCAGATTCACGTCCTGTTATTATTACCGGAATGATATTTAATCTAGGCATCATTTGACCTATTGCATAACCATCTTTTACATCAAAAGACTTAAACAATTCACCTGAATTCGAAATATGTATTTTCCCGTCAGTAAGAGTACCGTCAACGTCCATAAACAATAACTTCATATCATACTACTCCTCATATAAAGAAGGTGTCAAGAAAACAACTTTAATTCCAGATTCAGCTACACGTTCAATTAACCCTTTATAATATGCATTTCTTCTGCTCTGTTGCTCAATGGAGATCGGACGTCTCATATTATTATCATAATAATTTTCATTAATGTTTGTTGAAAAACCGTCGAAACCAATAAGTTCCACTTCTTTTACCTGACAGGCTTTCATTAAATTAAGTGCAATTACTGAAGATGAATCATGGGTGCCACCGTTTGTTTCAATCCACGAAAGATAATTTAATACCTTTACATCGCCATCACAACTTCTAACTAAAGATGACGGCACAATAAGTCTTTTGCCTTCTGACAGTTTTTGCATAAATATGTCGTGTCTGGTGGTAAGAATATAATCAAAATCGACATCTATTGTAGCATTTAATCCAATTACCTTACAATTATCATCTTTTATTCTTTCATCAATCAGTTTTTCAGCAGAAAGAACACTTTTCCCCGGCGCCACAAGTAGAACTTTACAACCTTCGAACTCTGACTTCAATTTTTCAACTACCACGTGGTCATTTACAGGATTTTCATCATTAAACTTACGATATACATTTTCTGCAAAATCTCGATCAAAAGAAATCCTTTTCTCCTCCGGAATTGTTGAAAGGAGCTCATTTACTCGATCAATAGGCAACATATGTTTATTGTAAAAGTGAGCGGAATATGATGGTGTACAGTGATTAACCGAGGACAGATAATATTCTATGGCGTATCCCCATTTAAATTCATCATGCAACTGATTTATCACTCCATCAATCACTTCGAGCAACGGATCTATCTTGTATTCTTTGTCGTAAAACTTATTTAAATGCTCCAAAAGAAGCTCAGTACCTAAATTCCCTGCTCCTTTCCCCATTCCCATTATTGATGTGTCCAAAATAATGCTTCTGGTCGTCGGAAAATCTAAGAGAGCACATGCGTTGGAATAGGACAACTGCAGATTATTGTGAGAATGTAAACCGATTGTCATACCCTCAAGCAAGTTATGGTCTACCAAACTTAATACTCTGTTTATGTCATTGGTACGCATTTCTCCAAAACTGTCTACTATATAAAAAGCGGATGCGTCAGGCAAATATTCATTAACTCTTTTTATCAATCCCAACAACTCCTCATCACTGTATCTGAATGTAATCATGGGTTGTATATAAAGCTCATATCCTTTTTCAATAATTTTACGTCCTAAGGGAATTACATCCTTAATATTTTTTTTGTGAAATGCAATTCGAATTCCATCAATGCCATCAGGTGTTCTATTCGCAAGACTGTCAATGTCATATTTACCATAGTCAATCATTGCAACATAAGATACACCTTGCTTTTTTTCTTTTAGGATTGCTTGTGGAATAACTCTATCACTAATATATTGTGTCCGATCAAACTCGGACCCATTCTTCTCATCAATATAACCAAGCTCTATAATATCAATTTTAGCTTTCTCCTGAGCTGCCAAGATTTCACGCATATAGGTATTCCCAAAATTAAATTCATTGATACATCCACCGTCACGAAGGGTAACATCTAATACCTTTATCTGTTGTTTCATCGTAATACTCCTCGATTGTATAAATCAAATATATTTTTTTCCAGATAAATCTTTACACATTTCATATGAGTCGAAATGGTTTTCCACTGAATCTCTTGCCCAAATAATATTTCTTCGAATTATTTTTCCTGGATTGCCCGCTATAACAGAATTTTTTTCTTTAAACTTGTGAGATGTAGTAGTTCTAGCACCAACGATGCAACCATCTGGTATCTCACCTCCCCCCAAAATCATACTTTCACGTCCAAGCCACACATGATTTCCAATAACAATATCCTTTTTCATATTTATACATTTTTTACTATTAATATCAAAAATCATATGCTGGTCTGACTGCATTAAAAATATATTGGACGACATGCAATCATCACCAACAGTAATCTTCGCATGACCACCACAATTTACAACAGCTTTATGGTAGGATGACTTCCCCATCACTACAGTTCCATTATTTCCAAATAGTGTAATAATAATACCTTCTGTCGTCGTAGTTCCTTCTACAGATATATAATTATTTGACGCAGAATCACTAAATACCACTTTTATTTTGTTCTGAGTTTTTTCATCCATAACAATAGTGTTATTATTTAAATCAACAAATTTAAAACAATTATTCTTTTTTAACTCATCAGTGGTGATTTCCATAGGAGCACTCCTTATTTATATTTTTATACCATATCGCATATTACGTTCAATCATATCATCGTACAAGTTGTATTTTCTAAGTCGAGTTAGATGCGAAATAAAATTTTCATTTTGTAATTTTGTTAATCCCTTGTAACAGGCCTTTTTTATCATAGGCTCAATTTTTTTTCTACTGCAAGGTTGATAAACACACCCCTTTCGCCAAAGCTCATTTCTTCCCAAAAGTACAACCGGTTTTTTTTGAAATAAACTCACGTAAGACGCTTGCGATGAAATTGTAACCATAACATCTGACGAATTAATCAGTTCATTTAAATTATACTCAGAAACAATTATGGTTGTATTATAATCAATAGGGGGAACAGCTTTACTAAAAGCCCTCATTAGTGGATGTTGTCTATATAAAAGTTTCCATTTATTTTTTTTGCATATTTCCTGAACAAACAGGAATGCTTCAAGAGACGAGGAAAAAAAGGGAGAATTATATTTTTTATTAATATAATCATTTGGCTCAATCCCAGACTCAATATCGTATTGTTCGATAAATAAAACAACACTATTAACAGATTTATGAAATTCTTTATATAACCCTATATTTGCCTTTTGTGGTTGCAAATATCTATTTATCTCAGAATCATTTATAAAATCTATAATTTTCTTTGTATGTTCTTTTTCATTCTTCCTTATATGAAGAAGATTATGCCTAAACCATCTCCTAGAGATAGAGCTCATCCCCTGTTGACCAAGACTATCTATTGAGTAAGTTCCTGGAATACAACCATACTCCAAAAATAAAACATTAATCTTTCGTCTTTTACATAACCCACCAAACAATATATGAAAAGGCGTATACTGATTCCATAAATATACTTCCGACGGACATAAATGTCGCAAAACTTCTTCTATATATATTTTTGCGCAATACGTCCAATAATAAGCATACCCCTCCCCCAATTCATACTTTTTTTCCAATCTTTGAACAGTATCTAGAAGCAAAGTATCTGACTCACATAGAGATTGATAACGCAAACCTTCTTCCATATACATATTTTTTATATATATATTTTGTGCCAAAAGATGAGGTGTCGATAAGTGCGGAAATATTATTAATTCATCAGTAAACCTTCTATTTTCAGCTGTTACTTCAGATAACAAAAATAAAGGCGCTTTATTTGACCACTGATTTAAAAAAACGGATATTCCTTGATTGAATCCTAACATTCCTCCGCAAACAAGAACATTTCCTTTATATTTATCTAGATAATCTGTATCCAAATTTACTAGTCCTTGAATAAGATTTTTATAAACATCAACGGAGGATTGATACATTAAGTATTCTTGTCTTTCTTCTTCTTTAATCGTTAACATAATTAAACAAATACCTTTGCTAATTCAAAATCTTCCGGATTATTAATATCAATAGATTCTTTAAAACATACCTCTTTAATATAAGGATGTTCTCCAACTCTTCTATGTAGTTTTTTATACATTTTCTTTTTTATAACATAAACACCGGATGTCTCTCGCCAAATCACATCAAGATCTTGACTTCTTGGTAATCTTTCAGGGTTGAAATTCAAAGGTGAATTGTTACACCATAAAAAATCCTGAATTTTAGTTGCACAAAATGCAGAATCATAATTATCAGAAATAACATGATTTAACATATCCTCAATAGTTTCTTCTGTAACAAATGGCGCCGTCGCATGTATATAAAGATATATGTCTGCATCTACAATACTTATAAAACTCGAAAATATATCGTTGAAATTTTTATCATTAGCATCAAGTAAAGCATCTCTTTTTAAAAATTGTATTCCATTAGGAAGATATTTTTTTATAGATTCGTCGCTGCAAAAAACATACTTACTACTGATGCTATCCATTTGATTAATCAAATCAAGTTGCCAACGAATAAGCGGCTTTCCTCCAAGAGAAAGAATATTTTTATTTTGTAATCTTTCGTTATTTAGTTTAATTGGCATTACAGCTACTATTTTTTTAACGCTCATTCTAACCCTTTCAACTTATCAAACATTCTTCTAAAAGGTTCCATTATTCTCCATGATGTTGATTTTTTTAAATCTTCAATTTCTTGTTGCGCTTCGATATACTTGAAATAATAAGCGGCTACATTTGAGAAAAAATCTGCATCCATATTCTTCAGGTTTGAAGTTGAAACAATTTTTTTAAGAACTGATTTTTCAAAGTATTCATCTGTATATCCTGAATAAGAACGATGCATTTTTAAGTACTCTAACCTTTTTCCAATTCGCATTTGTAACCAAATTTTATTAATTCCAAATGATTCCAAATAGTAATCAAAGTGATATAAATATATTTCATCCTCTGATGGATTTTCTAGACGCCATCTAATATAATCTGTGTCACATGCAAGCTCCATTGGAACGAGAAATGAAAAAATAAAAAAATTAACAAATAATTCAGTGTCATCATTTTCTATATCTGATAAATAATCTTTACAACACATCATTGTGGCAGGCATCACCTCTGTTTTACAACAGGCAATTCTCTTCCAAAGCATTGCTTCTAGTAACATATTTGAGCCTACGGCAGCAATTCGCTTAGAGTTAATCAAAAAAGGAAAAGGCGTAGCTGCACCGTCAACTACATTTAATCTGTATGTTGCAGTATACATATCACCTGGATGAAGACGTATAAATATTTCATTATAATTATATAGTTCAAATATATCATCTAACAATTCATGATCAGTGTATTTACACAAATCAAAATAAGGCACAACAAGTGCACATCCACAGGCAACTCCTATTTGAAATTCTGGTTCACGATCTATCTGCTCTAAAAAACCAATGTGTTCTTTTGCGATAAACATTGCAATAATCTCTTCTCGTGTCAAAACAGGAAGGTTTTTTTTGCAAACTACATTTTTAAATTTTTCCCATCGTTTATATATTTCATCAACACCGTACAAACCATTTCTGCAAAAATAAGAAGTATTACATCTATAATTCGGTTCACGTATAGGTCCAGTTTCATAAGCTATCATCGGAATATTATATTCATCACATACACATTTTAAACTTTTGGGACATGATGCAAAATATAATACTGCTTCGATTGGTTCATCATAAGTATGTAATATTTCATCGAAATACTTTTTAAAACAATCTTCTAGTTCACGATCTCTTTGATCCAAAAAATAAAGTGCTCTGTCCAATTTTGAACCAAGTGTTTTCTCTTTATCAATATAACAAGACGACGGAATAAAATACTGATGTATCCTGCAACGTTCTTCATAATCATGAAGTTTGTATCCATATTTTTTCATCATTGCAGCTCCATACTCACTACGATTAGGAAAGTTAATCTCATATTTATCAAATTCTTCATGTGTTATGATTGCCCAATCGTTTTGAATCGATAAATCAAGAAATCTAAGATATTTCAACAACATAAACTTTAGTCCATTATTTTCAAAATCTAATATAACAGGCAAAAACATATACTGTTCTCCTTTATTTGTGAATAGATTATAAAAACCTATTTATATATTTATAAGCCCTATATGCTACAACTTCCCAATCATATTCTTCCTCAATAATTTTTCTGTTTTTTTCAACAAACGAGTTCGTATCATAACTACCATCTGAAATACTAGTTAACGCATTAATTATTTCTTCGGTGTTATTCGCAATAACAATTCCACTAACATCGCTTATTCCTCGAGCTCCAAATTTTGTCGATATTATAGGGATTCCAGCTGCCATATAGTCTATCATTTTTACGTTTGCTCCAGATCCGGAAAACATTGGATTTAGTGCAACATCTGCAAGTGCATACATGTGTTCACGAGTTTTTTCGTTTATTTTTCCAACGAGGATGATATTATTGGTTCGAATCATTTTTGATGCAGCAGTACAAACATCGCCCGCTATAATGAAATAATAATTCGGACAAAATCTTGCCACTCTTACAATTTCTGAAACCGCTTCTATATTGGGTTTATGTCCTCCACCGATAAAAATCGCCAGTCTATAATCATTCAGGCAAAATTTGTTTTTGTATAAAAGCCTATTTGCTGGGGAAGTATACGAAACATCATCGATTTCAATGCCGTTTGCAATATACTTTTGCTTATTGGCATCAGCATCATACAACTCTGTCATAGCACGTGCATCGATATCTGAGCAAACCAAATTCAAAAGACATCTTTGACAACATCTTTTTTCAGCCTCAAATAGTTTTTTTAAAATTGCTTGAGATGTGGAATTGTACAAAAGATTTGATTTTCTAAAGTAGTATTCAATATTTTGAGAATGTTGAATAATCGGCCTGCCCAAGGCGTTCCTTTCTACTACATCGAATAAATATGGTCGATCAACAATCACAAGGACACTAGATTTTATTGAATTACGTAGTTCTATCTCATAATTTGGAGTTTCATCTAAATAGTACAATATACCAACATCATATAGAGTGGAAGCTTGAGCTTTTTTGGCAAGTTCCTGAATATGCTTGTGCATTTTTTTTGTTCTTGGAACATTTATTTGTGTAAGTCCATCAGCAATTTTGACTTTATTATACTCTTCATTTTGTGGAGCCAAAAAAACAAGTGTGATGTCATAGTATTCTGCCAAATGAATATACAAGCCTCGTAGGACATTGCTTCCTCCAGCCTTTACTTTCCCATCTGCAGATATTGTCGTTGCAACTGTAATTTTTTTTCTATTATGGTTTCTATTTCTCATAATTATCTTAAATTTCAGGGCGAAAGAGAAGTCGATTATATACGCATAAAACTTTTTGTAACGTCTGATTATATATAATAATATTTTTTTTAATTTCGGATACATTACTTGAATTAATCCGTTCTATTTTATTATTCAAAACTTCCAATCTTTCTATATTGCAATAAAACTGAATTACATTTTTCACATAGTCAGAATCTGTCATTTCATTTTTTGACATTTTTACTCTCCACTTTCTATAAAAAATCTATAAAATCAAATTCTAACGAACACAAACATTCCTTAGAATTATCTTTTAAATACTTCATTGTATAGTAGTCAAGCCCGTGCAAATAATTAATATTTGGAATTGACATAATATTAGATTCCGAAACCGAACTATACTTTTCTCCGAAATCAACCAAAAAAATCTTACTAGAAGTTTCACTCTCAATAATATCAAATGTTTTGTTCAAAATATTAAATGTGTTTTTTTTGTCGTTGCTATTAATAAAAACAGAAAAGTATGGCTCATCATTTATCTTCTTTTTTAAAACAGGATCTACAACATAAGAGTTCTCTAAGTTGTTTGATTTGTCAAAAAAAATGGGATCGCTGTTCGCGCGAACAACAGAATAATTATTTAACGAAACAATATCATCAAATATGTTTATTAATTCGTCGCTTACATATTCTGAAGACATCAAGCAAAACATTTTTTTTATAATTGACGTTTCTGTAAAATTATTAATAAATTCAAAATCGTTTTCATTTTGGGTAGCAAAGCAAATTAATGTGTTATCTGAATCCATCTCAAATGGATAGCAATTATTAATGATGTACGATTCTTTCTTATAAACACTACCTTTCATGACAAAGTCTGCAAGAATTCTATTATCAATCATTCTGATTTCATTATCTATCATAGATAAACATACATCATCAGATGAGTTGATTTTATCAATCGCAATCCTCAAAAAAATATAATCAGACAAAGTATTAATTGAAGCATTTAATATGTTGGTAATATCTAGATATGTTCTTCCCAAATTGCACCTCTATATAGAATCTTTTTATAAAGAGCCCGGCAAAGCATTTCGTAATCCGATTAATAGTATATAATAGCTTCGATGTAGCTTTAGAGAAATGAAAATGCCGTAACCCTCACACATAAAGTGTTCTACTAAAAAATCTCTATCTACTCAAACCTTTAGATTAAAAACAAATAATGTCTAAGCGAACTAACTTTTAACAATTATTAGCGCTCCCCCTATGCACAAAAGAAACATTCCGTATCATTGCCTCCATCTATTAGTGTTATTAACCTCATAACTGTCACAAGATAGCACATTCCTCGTGCCACTAATTTATTAATCTTCCTGTCACTGACGAAAAAATAATATACGCCTCATTTAAGCATACCAAGTCTTATCAGCTTATTTCTTGCCTCTCTTATTTCATTCCATAAAAATAAACTTACATCTTTATTAATGACAACAAAGGTTCATATCGCTCCCTAGCTTATGAAAAGAATAATCTTATTGTAATCATACAAAAAAATAAAATGACAATCTGCAAAGTGATATATTTAAAATTTTAAAACCGCTACGTGCAATAACGACTATCTAGGTTCTCACATTATTTAACATAAAACATCACTAGATTAGTTTATTATGTGACAATCAAATATAATTGTTTTTAGTTATTTTAACTAAATAGTTGCACTTTTAGAAATAAAAAAATCCAAACAGTAAAATAACAATAATTTAACACTATAGTCAATTATAGCAATACCAAAGTATTTTTTCAATAATAAATTTAACATTTCCATATGATTTTGTGAGGTTGAAATTGATTTAAGACCTTAGTGTTTTGTTTGAATCTGTATAATCATATTGACTAGTCAATAAAAAACATTGCAATAGTCATCTACGCTATTGACAAATCGACATACCACATCTAAATACAATGCAAACTAATCCTATATACAATATATACATATGACACTATAAAATCAGCATATATTAGCAAATCTAACCACACACCACGACCATTTATAACCACACTATAAGTATAATTTCAACATAGCCATAAGAATTATACACAGATTTTCTACACTAATTAATCACTTTCTTATATTTTTCTTAACAACTCTAAGCCTTCCCGCTTTATTTCATACTCATCATACAAATTAGGATGAAGTTCTATCCCCGGCACTCGTATAATACTATTCTCCTCTAATCCAATTACTCTATAAGCACTATATAGTTTTATATAGTCTATTAAAGACATATTTGTAGTAATATATCCATTATATAATTCGCATAAAGATGATATGCAGTCAAAATTCAAAATATTTGACAGCTTTATTTTATTCTTAAATGCATTAATAAAATCTTTCTGTCTATCCATTCTATCCTGATTAGAAAAGTTCTCTTCAATATTTCTAAAATGGATAAAATCGTAAGCACTTGCACCATCTAAATTAACCATTTCGCCTCTCGACAAGAACACCCAATCATTAATGCTTTCACTGCCATAAGAATAGTCTCTCGAAGGCACTATATCAACACCACCAAGCGCATCTATTATCTTTGGAATCCCGCCCATACTGCATGCAAAATAGCACTCCGTATGTAATCCAAAATTATCTTCAAGACACTTTTGCATCAATTCACAACCTTTTTTACTAGATGTACCATATGCATACTGAAGACATATCTGTTGCTTGTTTTTATCCTTAATACTTTCCGTTTCGACTATATCTTCTGGCACAATGTAAACCATAGTTTCACGAGGTATTGATATCGCTTTTAATTCACCATCTAGTAGATCTATATGCACAACTGCAACAAAATCAGCTTGACCATTGTCCCCAACCTCTTGGCTTTCATTATATATTGTATCTTTCTTATCTACTCCAAGAACTAGGATATTCATTGGTTGAAAAAGAACAAACGATATATAAGCAATAGATATAAACGTAAGACAAATAATTAGGTATTTAAAGTATTCAAACTTCTTATATATAATGACAATAATTACAATACATGCAACAGCAAATAAAAGTGTTATAACCATAAACAATAATCTATTATCATTAACACCCGTTTTCTTCATATCTTTTCCAATTATTGCTACATAATCAGAAGACCCTGATAATTCCACAGACGCATAACCATTTGCATCAATAACAACCGAATTAATAAAAACAGCATCTTCGTTAAATGTCAGCGTAAATACATTAGCGTATTTTCCTGAGTACTCAACGCCTAACTCAATGTCAAGGAATGCGTCAAATCCAAAATCGCCTTCATATGGTAAAGAAAACTCAACATACGGATTCTTGTCTACTATATTCTTTATTTCTTTTTCAAGGCCAACTTCATCAAATAAAATCACTTCAAGATTAACATCTTTTATTTCTCTTATACTGTTCCCGTTAATCGTCCAATTATAATCCCCCATATCAAAAACAACATTTATATTATGGCCTTTGATACATTCAAGAATACTCTTAGGAATTATAGTTGCGGTGGAACCATCATCTTTGCACATATTTATAGTATGGCTAGGTATCTTAGTACTAGCTTCATACGATGCCTCATCGGTTCTATTCTGACCAATCAAGCTTTGGATTTCAATCAAATGCATATAAACCAAAGAATCATCTAAATCAACCGCCTCTTTTTCTTGGAGCATATCTTTATTGTGATATGAGTTTCCGACATAATAGTTCTGTGTTGAATAGACAGGAGATGCATACGTATATATTGGGATAATAATCATCATCAAAAAAAATATTGTAGCATATATTATATTCTTTGCTATTTTCATTAGTTCTAATCAATCTCCTCTTATCATCAAAGACTTATCAACTATAAGAAGTATCACACTAATTAATGCTAATTACGAAATATCGTCCCGATTCATAATCGGGACGATACACTTGAAGAATCTAATTCTATTTGTTAAGTTTTAATAATACTTCGTCACTAGTCACGCTATTATTATTGCTATCAGTTATGACACAACGCAGCTTCATATTATCAAAGCCTTCAGACATTTTTGCACTCAAACTTGCT
>AUXO011855680.1_pt1 | contig 12038 bp, 9 predicted proteins | sample 768731 | NCBI WGS metagenome assembly AUXO01 (sample SAMN02715735, study PRJNA202380) | gut metagenome | biome: sheep rumen | host: Ovis aries | place: New Zealand: Palmerston North | reverse complement strand
GAGGAACTGAACATGAAGGGTCTGAACGAAGACCTGTTCCAGTATAACACGAAGGTCAGCGTGCCCTTCGTGCTGTCTAACCGCAACTACGGACTGCTCTGGGATTCGTACTCGTACTGTCGCTTCGGCAATCCCGATGACTACTTACAGTTGGGCCGCGCCTTCAAACTGTACGACAAGCAGGGCAGAGAAGGCCATCTGACTGGTACCTATACCGACAAGCAGGGCAAGCAGATCCAACGCGATGAAGACTCTATCTACTACGAGTTCGACTGTCCCGCAGCCTCAGAATTGGCCAACCGTACCGAACCCGGCGGCATCAAGAATCTTCCACAGGGCTTCAAACTCAATGGTGCCAACGTGGTGTATGAAGGCTATATCGAAGCACCGAAGGAGGCCGTCTACCACTTCATCCTCTACTATGCCGGATATATTAAGGTGTATATCGGAGGCCAGGAAGTTGTGGCCGAGCGATGGCGTACTGCTTGGAACCCCAATACCTATAAGTTCCGTAAACGGCTGCCCCAGGGCAAGCGCCAGCAACTGCGCATCGAGTGGCAGCCTGATGGTGACGTCAGCTACTGCGGACTCCGCGTGGCCAGGCTGAACAAGGACCAGCGCAAGCTCTCCATCTGGAGCGAGATGGCCAAGGACATGGACTACTACTTCATTGCCGGCCAGAATGCCGACGAGGTCATTGCCGGCTACCGCACGCTGACAGGCAAGGCTCCTGTCTATCCGAAGTGGGCGCTTGGCTTCTGGCAGAGCCGTGAGCGCTATAAGACTTCTGGTGAGATAGAAGAAAACATGGCTGAGTTTCGTAAGCGTCAGATACCGTGTGACAACATCGTACAGGACTGGAACTACTGGCAGGAAGACCAGTGGGGTTCCCACCAGTTTGAGGCTGCGCGCTATCCTAATCCGCAGGCCATGCTCGACAGCGTGCACCAGATGGGCGGCCGCTTCATGATATCGGTGTGGCCCAAGTTCTATTGCAATACCGACAACTACAAGGCTATCGACCAGAAGGGCTGGATGTACCATCAAGCTGTGGTGGACGACATCCACGACTGGGTAGGCCCCGGCTATGTGGGTTCGTTTTATGATGCCTATGATGCCGGAGCCCGTAAACTGTTCTGGCAGCAGATGGACAAGAACCTGTTCTCTAAATATAAATATGGGATAGACGCTTGGTGGATGGATGCCAGCGAACCCAACGTCCGCGACTGCACACCGATGTGGTATCGCAAGGCCCTGAGCGGCCCTACGGCCCTCGGCACAACGACGGAGTATTTTAATGCCTATTCCATTGTCAATGCCGATGCTATCTACAACGGTCAGCGCTCCGTACGCCCCAACCAGCGTGTATTCCTGCTGACGCGCAGCGGGTTTGCCGGCGAGCAACGCTATTCCACCGCCACCTGGTCGGGCGACATCGGTACGCGTTGGGAGGACATGCGCGCCCAGATGACAGCCGGTCTGAACTACTCGATGTCGGGTCTGCCCTTCTGGGGTATGGACCAGGGCGGATTCTGCGTGGAGAGCCGCTATATGAAGGCCCAATCGGAATACGAGAAGACAGGCGTCGAGAACGAGGACCTGAAGGAGTGGCGCGAGTTGCAGGCTCGCTGGAGCCAGTTCGGAGCCTTCATCCCCCTGTTCCGTGTGCATGGTCAGTGGCCGTTACGCGAAATCTGGAACCTGGCTCCCGAGCAGCATCCCTGCTACCAGTCGTTTGTCTACTATGACCGTCTGCGCTACCGACTGATGCCCTATCTCTACTCGATGGCCGGCTGGGTGCATCTGCACGACTATACCATGATGCGCGGCTTGGTGATGGACTTTGGCTCAGACGTCCGGGTGCTCAACATCAAGGACCAGTGGATGTTCGGTCCTGCCCTGATGGCTTGCCCCGTGGCCAAGTATAAGGCCCGCAATCGCAGCGTCTACTTCCCCAAGCAGTCGGGCTGGTACGACCTCTATTCGGGCAACCACATTGAAGGCGGTCAGACACTCATAGTCGATGCTCCCTACGAGCGCATTCCCGTCTTCGTCCGCGAGGGCAGCATCATCCCTTACGGCCCAGAGGTACAGTATTGCGACGAGAAACCTGCCGACCTCATCAACCTCTACGTCTATGCCGGTCGCAATGGTCAGTTCCAACTGTATGAGGACGAAGGCGTGAACTATAATTACGAGAAAGGAAAATATCTGACCATCGACATCAACTACGACGATGCATCGCGCACGCTGACCATCGGCCAGCAGAATGGCAAGTTCCAGGGTTCGCTGAAGCAGCGCCGCTTCAACATCGTCTACGTCACCAAGGACCGTCCTGCTGCCCTCAATCTTGAAAATCCGCAGGGTGTCATGGTTGATTACAAGGGCAGCGAGCTGAGCATCCATCTGTAGTCTACGCTCTGCCTGCACGTGTTACTGACAACCATTTCAATCCGATGCTCATGATGCAACGTAAACTCGTGATGCTTCTGGTCCTGCTGTTGGGGTTCGTGACCTCTCATGCCCAGAGTGTGCTGTCTCTCGACGGTGCGTGGGACTTTGCCACGGGGCCACAACAGCCAGTCACCTATAGTGACTACGTGATGCTGCCGGGGTCGATGCTGACCAACGGCAAGGGCGATGTGGTCAGCGTGCGAACGCAGTGGACGGGGTCGCTTTATGATTCGTCCTACTATTTTAATCCTTACATGGAGAAGTATCGGCAGGAGGGCCAGATGAAGTTCCCGTTCTTCCTGACTCCCGAACGTCACTATGTCGGCACGGCATGGTATCACAAGCGGGTCTACGTGCCCCGCGACTGGCATGGCTCACGCGTGATACTCTTCTTGGAGCGGCCCCACATCGAGACTACCGTCTTCGTCAACGGTCAGGAGGTGGGTCGCCAGATGTCGTTGTCAGTGCCCCATGAGTATGACGTGACCCATTTCCTCAAGTTGGGGGCCGGCAACGATATCACCGTGCGCGTCTACAACGGTATCGAGAACGTCTGCGTGGGCCAGGACTCTCACTCCGTGACCGACCAGACGCAAGGCAACTGGAACGGCATTGCTGGGCGCATCCAACTGGAGGCCCGCCCCCAGTTACTCAGCATCCGCAGTGTGCGAGTCTATCCTGACGTGGCTGAAGCGAAGGCGCATGTCGTCATAAAGGTCGATCGTTTCTACGCTACGCCCTACCTGCTGAATGCATCAGTGTCAACGGTGGGTAAGGACGGGAAGGAGATTGGCAACGTCTTGGCCGAGGCCGACGACGATGAGGTGGCACTGACGCTGGACCTGTCGAAACACCTGCTGACATGGGATGAATTCTCCCCCAATCTTTATCGGCTGACCGTATCGGTCAATGGTGATGAGTATGTGACGACGTTTGGTATGCGAGACATCCGCGTGAAGGGACGTCAGCTGATGCTGAACGGCCTGCCGCTCTACCTGCGCGGAACGGTGGAAAACTGTTGCTTCCCCGAGACGGGCTATCCCCCGACAGATGTGGAGTCGTGGCTGCGGATTTTCCGCAAGTGCAAGGAGTATGGGATCAACCATGTGCGCTTCCATAGTTATTGTCCGCCGGAAGCTGCCTTCGACGCAGCCGACCGGGTGGGCATCTATCTGCAGCCAGAGGGGCCCTCATGGCCTAACCACGGCGTCAAACTGCGTCGCGGACAGATAATCGACGACTACCTGCTGCAGGAGTCGCGGCGTATCATCGATGCCTATGGCAACCACCCCTCGTTCCTGATGATGGCTGCTGGCAATGAGCCTGCCGGCGACTGGGTCAGCTACTGTAACGACTGGGTGAAAGCCATGAAGAAGCATGATCCGACCAAGATTTATGCCGGTGCATCTGTGGGCGGCGGCTGGGCGTGGGACGACGGCTCTGAATACCATGTAAAAGGGGGCGCTCGCGGATTGGACTGGGACCGCCATGCTCCGAACAGCAGCGATGACTATCTGAGCGGCATCGAACATCCCCGCAACTATCGCGACACAGCTGCTAACCAGTCGCCTATCATCGCTCACGAACAAGGCCAGTGGTGTGCGTTTCCTGACTTCCGCGAGATTTCGCAATACACGGGTGTCTACAAGGCCCGCAACTTCGAGATTTTCCGCGACTTGCTGGCCGACCACGGTATGGCGGACCAGGCGGAAAAGTTCCTCATGGCCAGTGGCCGATTGCAGACGCTTTGCTACAAGTACGAAATAGAACGCAACCTGCGTACGCCCGACTATGCTGGATTCCAGCTGTTGGGACTCAACGACTACAGCGGTCAGGGTACGGCACTCGTTGGCCCACTGAATGTTCATTGGCGTGAGAAGGGCTACGTCACGGCCAACGAATGGCGGCAGTTCTGCAGTCCGATGACCTTGTTGGCGCGTTTCCCCAAGTTTGTCTTCACCTCCGGTGAGCAGGCCGACATCCCCGTGGAACTGATGAACGCCACACCATATACTATTAACAGTACGTCACTCCATTATGCCATCCTGTTGGGTGATTCCGTCCTCTTGACCGACTCCTTCCCGTCCCGGTCTGTCACTATTGGCAAAGGCGTCGCCCTGGGCCGTATCCCGCTCCCTCTCGCTTCTCTGCCGGCTCCCGCCAAGTTGACGTTGCGAACATGGCTGGGCAACATGGTGCATAACAGCTGGGACTTCTGGGTCTATCCTGATCGCTTGGATGATGCTGCGCTGACCGTTCCTGCCCGTCTCACCGGTAATGTGCCCTTCTATGAAGCTGACAGCCTTGACACTCGCGCCATAGAGACGCTTCGGTGTGGCGGCATCGTATTGCTCACGGCTGCTGGGCGGGTTCGCTATGGCAACGATGTGAAGCATCACTATCTGCCAGTCTTCTGGAATACCTCATGGTTCAAAATGCGACCGCCACATACTACGGGAACTTATATCCAGAACGAGCACCCCATGTTCCGCGACTTCCCCACCGATGATTGGCAGAACCTGAACTGGTGGTATCTCGTCAATCGCACGCAAGTGATGAACCTGGCTGAATTTCCGGCCGAGTATCAGCCGCCCGTGCAACCCATCGATACGTGGCATGTCAGTCGGAAACTGGGCATGATAGTTGAGGCCCGCGTGCTGAAAGGCCGTCTGCTGATGACCACGCTGCCCATTGGCCGGCAAACCGTCGCGAAGAGTGCCGACCCTGTGGCCCGGCAGTTGCGCTACAGCATCGTGCGCTATCTGAAGGGTCCCGATTTCCAACCTGCCGTCACCCTTGCCCCCGACGTCATCCGGCACCTCTTCGAGCGCGAGGCGCCTCCCGTAAACATGTTTACCAACGATTCGCCCGACGAACTCAAACCCAAAATCAAATGACTATGACAAAGGAAGATTTTCTGCTGTGTCAAGAGCGACATGCCGACCAGATAGACCGCATGAGGCTTTCTGCCCACCGACTGCATCAGAGTGTCAACCAGACGTATGGTGGCGGACTGCCCTATGGCTATCATCTCGACATGGTGGCTGAGGGAGTGCGCTCGTTCGGGCACTTGGTGTGTGTCAGTGATGACGACGTGCTGCCGCTCTTCTTTGCTGCCTACTATCATGACAGCATCGAGGATGCACGCCAGACATACAATGACGTGATGAATACTGCGCGCACGATGATGACGGAGGAACAGAGCCTGATGGCAACAGAAATCGTCTATGCGCTGACCAACGACAAGGGGCGCACACGGGCTGAACGGGCTGGTGAGCGATACTATCAGGGCATTCGCCAGACACCCTATGCGCCGTTCGTCAAATTGTGTGACCGGTTGGCCAACATCTCCTTCTCCTGTGCCAGCGAGGGGAGTGAAAACGTCCGCATGCGTGAGGTCTATAAACAAGAGGTTCCGCACTTCCTCTCTGCCATCAACCCGCATTCTGACGATCCGCGCTTCAAGGTTCCCAAGGAGATGGTGCACGAACTGGCCGAATGCCTGATTGACGACATGGAAAGGGCGGAAAGAGACGGTGAGGCGTGGTGGTGATGTTGTCAGCCTTGCCGCAACGTCTCCACGAAGTCGCTGATTTTATGTAATTCTCGCGGAATGCGGATGCTCTGCGGACAGTGTGGCTCGCATTGTCCGCAGCCGATGCAGTGGTCGGCCTGTCGCAACTTCGGCACGGCGCGGTCCAGGCCTATCAGGTACTGTCGGCGTAGTTTCCGGTAGTCGGCATCGCCGGCATTGTTGGGCAGTGTACCTTCGTTCTTGCACTTGTTGTAATGCACGAAGATGGCGGGTATGTCGATGCCGTACGGACATGGCATGCAGTATTTGCAGTCGTTGCAGGGAATGTTCTGCAGTCCTACTATCTTTTTGGCGATGTTTTCTTCCAGGTGCTTCTGTTCATACTTCGTCAGAGGCACCAGCGGACAGTAGCTCAGCAGGTTGTCCTTCAAATGCTCCATGTACGTCATGCCGCTCAGCACGGTGAGCACACCTTTGGGTGTGCCTGCATAGCGGAAGGCCCAGGAAGCCACCGACCTCGTCGGGTCGCGCTGCTTCAACTCGGTGACGAGGAACTGAGGCAGGTTGGCCAACCGCCCGCCTAATAGCGGTTCCATGATAACGGACGGGATGCCCACTTTCATCAGTTCGTCATACAGGTAATGGGCGTCTACGTTGTTGTTGCTAATCTCGTTGGCGAAGTCCCAGTCCAGATAGTTCAGCTCTATCTGCACGAAATCCCAGTGGTACTTGTCGTTCATAGCCAGCACCTTGTCGAATACATCTTTCTTGCCATGAAACGAGAATCCCAGATTGCGGATTCTTCCGGCCTTGCGCTCCTGCATCAGGTAGTCCATCATCCCGTTGTCCACGTAGCGGCGCTTAAATTCCTCCATGCTGCCTCCAATGGCATGCAGCAGATAGTAGTCGATGTAGTCTACCTGCAGCTCCTTCATCGATGTCTTGTACATCTTGATGCTTTCCTCGCGGCTCTGTGTGGCTGGGTTGAAGTTCGAGAGTTTCGTGGCCACGAAATACTCCGACCGCTTGTGGCGGCTTAGTGCAATGCCTGTGCAACGTTCCGACAAACCGCGACAATAGGCTGGCGACGTGTCGAAATAGTTCACACCATGTTCGATGGCATAGTCCACCTGGCGGTTTATCATTTCCTGGTCATACTCGTCCTGGTTGTCTGGCTTCGTCGGCAGACGCATCATGCCATAACCCAGCAGCGACACCTTGTCGCCCGATAGAGGATTGGTCCTGTAGGTCATCTTTCCCACCGGCGGCTCCACCTGTTGCTTATATTCCTCCACGGCTTTCGTCTCCTTTTTTGACTGGCAGCCGGTCAGCACTGCTGCCGTCGTCACCGCGCCACCGCCCAGCAGCTTCAGAAAATGGCGTCTTGATATATCTTGCTTCATATTTCTTTGGTGTTTTGGGGTTTGCTTATATTTCCCGATGTACTTCATGGCCCTCTACATAGATAGCCGAGAAGGGTCGTGCCGGACACAGATTCTCGCAGGCTCCACAGCCGATGCAGCGGCTCTCGTTGACGGCAGGCACGTAGGCACCCTCCTCATCGTCAGCATTCGCCGGCACCATCTCGATGGCTCCCACCGGACAGTGGCGCGCACAGTTGCCGCACTCTACGCCGTCAGTCAGCGGGATACAGTTCTTCTTCACCCAAACGGCATGGCCTATCTGCGTTGATGCCTTGTCGGCTTTTTCTATCTTCTGGATGGCTCCGGCGGGGCATACCTCCGAACAGCGGGTGCACTCAGGGCGGCAGTAGCCCAGTTCGTACGACATCGTGGGCTGCATGATGCTCATCCAGTCGGTACCGGGACGCAACACTTGGTTAGGACATTCCGATACGCACAACTGACAGCCCGTGCAGTGCTTGGCCATATTCTCGGCCGACAGCGAGCCGGGTGGCGTCAGTGGGGTTTGTCGTTCGGGGGCCACCTTATCCTGTATCTCTGCTAATCCTCCATCGGTCTTCTTGGCTTCCTGCGCCAGGGCAGCAGTCGTCAGCAGGGCCGATGTCAGCAGGAACGACCGCTTGCCGGGGTCGGGGGCTTTTGTAGGTTGGGTAGGTTGGGTAGGTTGGAGTCGGTGTGAGTAGGTGAGTGCCCCAAACTTGCAACTCCCGATGCAGTCGCCGCACACCACGCAGCGCGAGGCATCCACGGTGTGGGTCTTGTAGTCGATGCATGCCGCCTTGCAGTTCTTGCTGCACATCGAGCAGTTGCGACATTTCTCCGTGTCGAAGTGTATCTTCAGCCACGAGAAACGGCTTAGCAACGACAGCGCAGTACCTACGGGGCAAATGGTGTTGCAGTAGGTGCGTCCGTTTCGCCACGCCAGAATAGCCAGCACGATGAGAGTCAGGGCGGCAATCGCTGTCACCACAGCGATGTTGGGCACGTTGGTCTCCACTTGATAGAAAGCATAGCTGTCATAGCTTTCAGCAATGCCGGCCAACAGATTGTTGCCCGCCTTCCATACCGGTTGCAACAGCATGGTGGCGATGCGTCCGAAGGCAGAGTAGGGGGCCAGCAGTTGCACGATGGTACCGATGCCCGCCAGGCAGGCCGCTACCATGACACCCAACAGCGAATAGCGCAGCCATGACAGTGCCTTCGAGTAGGTGTAGCGGTTCTTCTTGGCCTTCTTACCCAGCCACCCGAACAGGTCTTGCATGATGCCCAGCGGACAGATGACGCTGCAATAGATACGTCCGAAGATGAGTGTCAGCACAATGAGCAGCGCGATGACGATGGCATTGAGGGCCAGCACGGCTTCCAGCAGTTGAAGCTTCGGCAACCAGGCGATGCAGGCGATGTCGCGGGCCGTGCCCGTAAAGTCAACAAAGAGCCATGTGATGCTGGCCAGCATCAAGATGGCCAGTGCGGTTCTGATTCTCTTAAGTGTCATAAAGTATCTGTTTATTTCGTTTAGTAGTTCTTACTATGAGGATGCTCACCTCGTACAGCAGATAGATGGGCAGCGCCACAACCACCAGCGTGAAGACATCGGTGGTTGGCGTGATGATGGCCGATCCGATGAGTATCGTCACAATGGCATGACGGCGATATTCCGTCATCCAGTGGTCGGTCAGCAGTCCCAGCCTCCCCATCAGTCCGCATACGACGGGTAGCTCAAATACCAAACCCATCACCAGGCTCATGCCGAGAAACGTGTCTATATATGACTGCAGCGTCAGCATATTCTCAACGTCGGGCGATACCTGGTATGTGCCTAAGAATCGTACTGTCAGCGGAAACACCATGAAGTAGTTGACAGCAGTTCCAACGAGGAACATCACGTAGGCTGCTCCCACTATCCATATAGCGTAGCGACGCTCGTTCTCATAGAGCCCGGGACTGATGAAGCGGAACAGTTCATATAATATATAAGGTGAAGCCAACAGCAGTCCGGCATACATGGCTGTGCGTACGTGGACCATGAACTGCTCCGTCAGGCCTGTGTTCATCAAATGCAAGCTGAAGGCATCGACGCCCAACAGACGGTAGCTGACGAAATCGCTGCTGCGGGGAGCCAGTACGATGGCAAACAGAGCGTCCTTCATGATAAATGCAGCAATGCCGAGCAGCACCATTGCCGTTACCATGCGGATGAGTGCCGAGCGCAGCACGTCCAGATGATCCCAAAACGTCATATCAGCCATTGCAGTACGGGTGCAAGTCCTTAGTGTCTCGTTCTTTATGCTTCTGCCTGCGTTTTTTTGTCGTCACTCTTCACTTCTGCGTCTGTGTCGATTTCCTTCATGCCGTCCTTGAAGCTTTTCACGCCTTTCCCCAGACCTTTCATAAGCTCAGGAATTTTTTTGCCGCCAAACAACAGCAGCACGATGAGTGCAATGACCAGAATCTCTTGCATTCCTAATCCAAACATTTTTTTTTCTTGCTTTTTTAGTTATTATTGCGCAAAGTTACGAAAATTCTATCAACTCTAAACGCTAAACACTAAACTTTTTTGTAACTTTGCACCCAAATAAACAACATTTAACTATGGAGTACGAATTTATACTGCGTATATTTGTTGCCGCCTTGCTGGGCGGCGTGATTGGTTTGGAGCGCGAATACAGGTCGAAGGAGGCAGGTTTCCGCACCCACTTCCTGGTGGCTATGGGCTCGGCATTGTTCATGATTGTTTCGGCCTACGGCTTCAGCGATGCCATGAACAATGAGCTGCAGCGCTGGGATGTGTCGCGTGTGGCTGCACAGGTTGTCAGCGGTATCGGTTTCATAGGTGCCGGTACCATCATCTTCCGTAAGAGCGAGAACGTCGTTAGCGGTCTGACCACTGCTGCCGGCGTGTGGGTCGTTGCTGCCATAGGCTTGGCGTGCGGTGGTGGAATGTACAAGTTGGCTGTCGCCAGCTCGCTATTGGTGCTGGTCGGCCTGGAAGCCTTCAATTACTTTCTGCATAAGTTCGACAAGTTCCGCAAGGACTGAATCACCACTCTCACCCCTTACCTCTCACCTCTTGAAAAACAATGCTGCACCGATAGCCGTGCAGAATTCCGAGTATTTCGGAATGTGGAAGTGTACGCCGTAGAGCTTTTCCAACATGGGGTAGATGTCCTTGCACTGCGGTACCAGCGTCAGGTTGCCTATCATCACGAAGTCCTTGATGCCTGAGTTCAGCGCCGCCAGGATGGCTGCCGAACCAATGGTCTGCAGCACCATCACGATGATACCCAGTGCGATGTCTTCTTGGCGTGCATTATACTGGGCCTTCGAAAACAGGGATGCCGTAGCCTCCATGGGCAGACCGGGGAGCGGATGCGTTGAAATGTCACCAATCAGCAGGTTGATGTTGTGGATGTCGCCCCTCATGGCTAAGCTCTGAATCTGCTTGTAGTCACGCGTGTTCAGCATCACGCGGGCCAGCCCCTGAAGCGTGCCGCCTCCGATGCCGATGCCTCCGATGTGGCGGATGTCGTTGCCGTCGCATTGTACGAAACTGGTTCCCGTACCCATCGACACCACGATAGCCTTCGTCAGGCCCGACTCGAAACGGGCACCCAGTCCGTCGGCAATAAACTCGTCGACCTTCTGTGTCGGAATGCCATACACCGGTTCGTCGATGTAGGCAGCGCCCACACCCGTCAGCATCACCTGCTCCACGTCTTGCAGGCTAATCTTGTTGTCGTGCAGATACTTGCCGAAGGCACCATACAGTGACGTCACCTGATCGGCAGCCGTAATACGGATGGGCGACACCACGCGCCCCTCCCGAAGTCCTACTATCTTCGTGGTCGAAATCCCCACGTCTATTCCTATGATGATACCCATCTTTCAATAAGTTTTTACTAATCGTGTGCAAAGGTACAAAAAAACTCCCAACTACCAAACCCTCTCCGTCAACTATTTTTTTTGATGTATGTTAAGAAACAGCCATAAAAGGTTATTAAATGATTAAATATTTGGTGGTTTACTGGAAAGTCCGTACCTTTGTGCGCGATAACAATAGCATGGCGGTAGAATGTCTCGTGGTGAGACGGCTGTGCTTATAAAAGGATAACACAATGAGAAGATTAGCTGAAATTGCATGTTTACTATACATGATTTTGATGTTGGTTCCTACAAATGCCTCGGCAGGAACTAAAGGAAAACAAAACTCGCGATTCGACTGGAATCCCGTTATTGACGCCATTATCGAGGTGGAGAGTGAAGGCAACGCCAAGGCCGTTGACAAGAGTGGAAAGTCGTGCGGAATCCTGCAGATTACTCCGATTCTTGTAAAAGAATGTAATCGGATATTGCAGTTGAGAAAGTCTGACAAGCGCTATGCGATGTCCGACCGTTTCAGTGCCAGCAAGTCAAAGGAGATGTTTCTGCTTTACCAGTCGTTCTATAACCCACGCAACAATGTGGAGCAGGCCATCCGTTCCTGGAACGGCGGTATGGGCTACACCAAACGGGGCACTCAAAGGTATTTTGAGAAAGTAATGAGCAAAATGAAGTCCGCAAGACGAGTACTATGAGTACAGCGTGTCAATCATCTGCTTTAACAAATATGTATTAAAGCTCATGCC
>AUXO015684902.1_pt1 | contig 12039 bp, 10 predicted proteins | sample 768731 | NCBI WGS metagenome assembly AUXO01 (sample SAMN02715735, study PRJNA202380) | gut metagenome | biome: sheep rumen | host: Ovis aries | place: New Zealand: Palmerston North | reverse complement strand
AAAGCCGGATACTACGACTACTACCATCGTGGTGATTTTGATGCGAACCAAGAGAAGCATTGTACCATTGGTGTCTATCGTCTGACGATGAAGGCCAATAGCGATAACTTCCGTCAATCGTCCATCCAGGGCATCATGAAACGTGTCAAAGCGAAAGGTGCTACGGTCATTATTTACGAACCGACACTCGAGAATGGAAGTACGTTCTTCGGCAGCGAAGTGGTTAATAATTTGGTGGAGTTTAAACTTCGCAGCCAGGCTATCATAGCAAATCGCTATGATACATGTTTGGACGATGTAAAAGAGAAAGTGTACACGCGAGATATCTTCCGACGCGACTAAGTGGCAGAGAAAATCGAAAATATCGGTAAGCGAGAGATCGCGTGGAGCTATGCCGGCACAGCGTTTATGATCGGTGCGGGGGTATTACTGTTACCCTTTATCCTTCATAAGATGTCGCAAGAGACAGTAGGTGTTTGGAATATCTTCCAGACGATCACGTTTCTTGTTCTGCTGCTCGATTTTGGTTTTCGTCCTACCTTTGCACGAAATATCAGTTATATCTTCTCTGGTGTAAAAGCGCTGCAGAAAGAAGGAGTTGTACAAACAACGGCTGATGCCGAAGTGGACTATAGTCTGCTCAAAGGCACCTTGGCTGCTATGCGTCGTTTCTATCGATGGATAGCTATAACCGTATTTGCCCTTCTGGCCACAGCAGGAACGGCTTATTTCTATTATATCCTGCAGAAATATACCGGAGATAAGCAAGACGCGATGATAGCCTGGGTGCTGTTAATTGCCATCAACTGCTATAACCTGTACACGCTTTATTACGATGCGCTTCTGACCGGGAAAGGCTATGTCAAGCGCTGCCAACAGATTAACATGTTTGGTCAGGCAGTGTATATTGGTTTAGCCATCGGACTTATCTATGCCGGTTTGGGACTAACTGCTATTGTGGCTTCGCAACTGGTTTCGACCATTATTCGACGTGTACTTACCTATCGCGTCTTTTTCACACCGGAACTGAAAGCCCATTTAGCGGTTGCTGATACGCAAGATCCCAAACAGATATTTGGTGCCATCACTCCGAATGCCATCAAGATCGGCTTAACGCAATTAGGCGGATTCTTGGTGAACAAGTCCGCTATCTTAATAGGTTCGGCTTTCCTGACTTTGGAAGAAGTGGCATGTTATGGTATTACCTTGCAGGTGATGGATATCTTGGCGCGCTGCGGAACTGTATTCTATCAATCTTACCTGCCTAAGTTGGCACAATGCAGAGCCGAGAATGACATGAATGGGTTGAAACGCTATTACCTACTCTGCACCGGAAGTCTGCTTCTGATCTATTTAGTAGGCGGCGTGATGTGGATTTTCTTGGGAGACTGGGCTTTGGATTTGATTGGAAGTCAAACCCATTTCGTGCCAACAGCCATGCTGTGCGTCATGCTGCTGATAAGCACATTAGAGCACAACCATGCTGTTTCAGCCGGATTTATCATGGCGGATAATAAGATTCCATTCTTTATTCCGTCATTAGTGAGTGGCGCTGCTACTGTTTTGCTATTATGGCTATTCCTCAGTACGTTCCATTGGGGCATATGGGGATTGATTCTCGCACCGGGTATTGCCCAACTCGCCTACCAGAACTGGAAATGGCCGAGTGTTGTCATCAAAGAACTATGGGGAAAATGAACCATTGCACGCCCCTGACAGAATGATTGCTGTTCCATTCATATATTTTACTTTACTTACCATCTATTTGGTTCGTAAGCATGGAGGCATTGATATCAGTGCTTTTATGATAATGATATATGCTTTCTCTGCATTCTGCTCTATTCTGCTGGATGTGTTTGGTATATATGGTATGAATGGCGTTTGCGAAAAAATACCTATATCGCCACTTGCAACAGTTTGTTACTGTGGACTAATCACATTAGCTATTTTGCCATTCAGCACGATTAATAGCAATGGTATTCAAAAAATAGAACTACAAAAAGAATGGTTAGTGGATGTACTATCATGGGTACTAATCATCACGTTCTTCACTACGCTACTCAGTATTTTCTCTAATCTCGAAGTGGTGTTACATTCCGATTTAAAAGAGGTTCGAGATGATGTATATGAGAATACAGAAGAAGTGAAACTAAGCGGCATACAATATCTATTGGCATTACCTGAGGCGCTATTCTCCAGGTTCTCCCCAGTAGCCATCTTATTCTACTACATCAACATTGCTCAAAAACGCAAATCCACTCTATTTAACTGGGTGCTGTTGTTGTCTTCACTCACACCGGTCATTAAAGCCGTTTTGATTGCAGGAAGAACACAACCTATCTATTGGTTTTTAGCTTTCTTTGCGCTTTATATATTCTTCCGCCCGATGTTGGATAAAGAGCAGCGTCGTCAAGCCTTATTCCCATTTGCTTTTTTTGGTACTATAGTGGCATTATTCATTGCCGCTGTGACAATTGCTCGTTTTACAACCATCGGTATAAGCCATGATACAGGCACCTTTGATAGCCTCTTAGCATATAGCGGTCAGTCCTTTATTAATTTCAATAATTTCTTTTGTAATTACACGTTTCATTCGGTGCATTTTGATCGGATATTGCCTTTAACGAATTACTTTATCATGCATCCGGACTGGAATTTGGATGATTATCGAGATATGATTTGGTCCTATTCCGGTATGAACATTGGTGTCTTTTTTACGTTTTTAGGAGATTTATTGGTTGACCTCGGTTATATGGGCATGTTTATTTTTGTTATACTTTTCTCTTTACTGAGCACATGGGTTTGTAAATCGGCTAATAACGAAGGCACGATAATGCTGAGCAGATTATTGATTATATTGATTTTATTGTTAATGCCCTTGCAAGGCATCTTCTACTATAGTTACTATAAAGTGAATATGGGGTACTATATCGTTGGTTCGTTGATATATTGCTGGATGTTAAGTCATACATTGAAAAAGGCATGATATACTGCGTAATAGTGACATATAATGGGATGCAATGGATAGATCGATGCTTACAAAGCATTCGTCACTCCTCTGTTCCTATGTCAACTATCGTAGTAGATAATAACTCCACTGATGACACGTTGACGCATATTAAAGCAAATTATCTGGAAGTTATATTGCTGCCACAAGAGGAAAACAAAGGATTTGGACAAGCCAATAATATCGGCATCGAATATGCTATGCAAAAGCAAGCCTCTCACATCCTCTTGCTTAATCAAGATGCAGCAATACAGCCTGATACGATACAAACCCTTTTACAACAGGATGACGGGCAGCATCTTCTAACACCTCTTCACATGAATGGGGACGGAAGTTGTATCGATGGTAATTTCTTCCAAAATACATTGCTCTTTGAGCTACCAGAGCCACACATGGTTAAGGAAGTGCCGTACGTAAATGCCGCATGTTGGTTATTGCCGGCAGAGATCATTCGTCAAGTAGGCGGTTTCAATCCCTTGTTTTATCACTATGGAGAAGACAACAACTATATCCAAAGGCTGCAATACTATCATTTCGGGATAAGGCTGGTTTCTGATGCTATCATATATCACGATCGGGAGCAACATGGCAATGAGGATTTGTATCAACGCGGAGTGCTATATAGAAAATTATTGCTTGTCGCCACAGACATCAACCTTACAGCACTACAACGATGGGCAAAACGCCATAAAATCAGCATACAAGAAATAGGTCATTCTATAAAGAAGCATTATTTCTTGGCATGCTTAAAAGATTATTTTGCCGCTTTGAGGAAGCTTGCAGCGCAAAGTAAAGTCATTAGAAAGAGTCGTCAAATAGAAGCTAACACAGTAGGCGCATGGCTAACATATTGATACAATATAGTGTCCTCATACCTCATTTTGAGTCACTCGATGTATTGCATCGAGCTGTAGCCAGTGTGCCGGAGCGAAAGGATATTGAGGTATTGATCATAGATAATAGCAAAGAACCTATCTCTCCTACTCTTTTCGCCGAGCGTAAAAATGTTTCTGTTTTATACTCCCCTTATGGTGAAGGAGCCGGTACAGCCAGAAATGTGGGTTTGGACAAAGCGCAGGGGAAGTGGGTGTTGCTATTAGATGCCGATGATTACTTTACGGAAGAGGCTTTTCATGCCATCGATGCGTATAAAGATGCGGAAGAAGACATTGTTTTCTTTAAACTGACGAGTTGTTATTCGGACGATGGCACTCCTGCTGACCGGCATATAGAACTCAATACATTAAAAGAGGATGGTTTGCGCTATGGATGGGCTTCGCCATGCGGAAAAATAATCCGCATGGCGTTAATTAAAGAGCATGCTATCCGTTTTGAGACCACGCAGGCTGCCAATGATGTATTATTCTCGTTGTTAACGGGTTATTATGCGAAATCCATTCTGTCGGATGAGCATGTGATCTATTGCGCAACTGTTCGTCACGGCAGTTTAACCCAAACTCCGAGTTTGAGAAATCTAACGGATAGAATCGAGGTATTTGTTCGTTTTAATACGTTTATTAACCAACACGCGATTCCTAAGAAGTATAGAAAATCCATTATGTATTACCTTTATACCGTTAACAAATACCACGGTTTTAGGGCTGCATTTCGGTTGTTTTGGAGATCTATACGCACGGGGAACAATCCGTTTATAGGAATCTCCCGCTGGGGAAAAACCATTCGAAATAGAGCATGAAGTATTTGGCTGCTGACATATCCGGCAAAGTAGAGAACTACGACAACGCTCTCTATCAAGCCATGATAACTTGCCTTCCGGAAGATGCGCAGTTGGTTTTCGTATGCCCATATTACACGATTGCCAAGAATGCCGAAGCGCTTCATTTACATAGTTATGTTTCAAAAAAACATAGGCAAAGTGTAAAACCATTGAAGCGAATGATAAAAGCCATGGAAGGTGTATGTAATTATAGTCGATTATATCGACATATAAAACGGACATCACCTGATGTGCTACATCTGCAATGGTTGCCTTTCTTGGAAGTTTGTAATTGGGAGAAGCATTGGCTCCGAAAGGTTCATGCACATTTCCCCAACATCAAGATTGTACTTACATTACACAATATCTATCCGCATAATAGCAAGGCCGAACAGCAGAAATCCTATCGCAAAAGGATGGCAGAAGTGATGCCATTCATCTCTCAGTTCATCGTTCATACCCAAAGTTCTAAACAGAAGGCGCACGATGAATTCGGTATTGCATTGGACAAGATAGCTGTTATTCCGCATGGCATTTTTATGCCCGAGCAATTCCCAAAGCGAGAACGAACAGATAAACCGCTTCGTCTCTTAATATTTGGACAACAATCCCCTTATAAAGGGACGGACCTATTTGTTGAAGCCATCGAGCAATTACCGACATCCTATCGTCAAAACGTAGATATTCACATTATAGGTTCAACCGATAGACACATGACGGAAACCTATTTGGAACGCGCACAGAAGATAGGAATTACGTGGCAAAACACGTTTATTGAGGAGCAACAACTGTTCCAAGAGATACAGGATTCCGATATATTGGTTTATCCCTATCGTGCGATATCGCAAAGTGGTGCCCTTTTATTAGGTATCGCCTTCCAAAAACCGATTATTCTTTCCGACCTCCCCTCTTTCCAAGAGACGATGGGAAAAGAATATCCACAGGAACTGTTCTGCAAAAAGGGCGATATACAGAGTTTATCACAAGCTCTCACTCGTTGTATTGATCAGTATGAGGAATATAAGAAACGCGTAGTTCCTGTATTGCAAACGATTATAGAAGAGAATAGTTGGAAGAATGCTGCTCTAAAAACCATTGCATTATATAATGAACAATATGCAACTCGTTAGTATCATAATGCCTGCATATAACTGCGAGCGATATATTGCAAAATCAATCGACAGTGTACTAGCCCAGACCTATACCAACTGGGAGTTGCTCATTGTGGATGATTGTTCGACGGATAGCACGGCTGATGTGGTACGTTCCTACTCTGACAAACGTATTCGTTATATGTGTAATGAACAGAACCAAGGGGCAGCATTAACGAGAAACAGCGCTTTGCGCGAGGCGAAAGGAAAATACATCGCTTTTCTGGACGCAGACGATAGTTGGATGCCGGAGAAAATAGAGAAACAGGTTGCCTTCATGGAGCAAAATGGCTATGCCTTTACTTATACTGCCTTCCATCGGACAGATAAACCACTCCGTATCTCAGGACCAAGACATATTACGAAAATGGGCATGTACGCCTTCTGCTGGCCTGCTTGTCCGACTGTGATGTACAACCGGGAGAAAATAGGACTCATACAGATATCCGACCTGCGGAAAAACAACGATTACGCTATGTGGTTGCATGTGATTCAGAAAGCGGATTGTTATCTGTTGGATGAAGACCTGTTCGGCTATAATAAGCATCAAGGTTCTGTTAGCGATGCGAACCCGTTCACGCTATTAAAATGGCATTATATACTATGGCGTCAGGAGATGCACTACTCCAAGATGGGAGCATTGTATTATACGTTCCTAAACGGCATTGCCGGACTCTATAAGAAAATCCGATATAGATCAAAAATCGCATAAATGCAGAAGACACTCAAATACATATTTGATCGGTTAATGGCCTTCTTTGGCCTGTTGTTTCTTTGGCCGGTATTGCTGGTAGTAGCAATCCTGATCAAGATCCAAATGCCCGGTCCTGTGCTCTTCGTGCAACAACGGGTTGGCAAAGACGGCAAACTCTTTGCCTGCCATAAGTTCCGTTCTATGAGCATTGGACACAACGGAAGTTCTATCAGCATTGCCGGGGAAAGTCGCATCACTCCGCTCGGCGCCAAACTACGCAGATACAAACTCGACGAACTGCCCGAACTATGGGATGTACTCATTGGCAATATGTCCTTTGTGGGACCTCGTCCCGACGTGCCAGGCTATGCCGACTTGCTGCAAGGAGAAGACCGCATCATCCTGACCTTGCGCCCGGGCATCACTGGACCGGCCACACTCAAGTATCGCAATGAAGAAGAACTGTTAGCTCAGTTGAAGTACCCGCAGCAATATAATGACGAAGTCATCTATCCGGATAAAGTGCGTTTAAATCGCTACTATGCGGAGCATTACTCGTTTATCGAAGATATAAAGATGATTTTTTGTACCGTATTAGGTAAACACATGCAATACAATAACGAGATAATTTAATAGAAAGAACAATGATATATCTCTGTTTGGCTCATATGTCCGAAGCAGGACTAGAGCAGAAATACATCAAAGAAGCCTTTGATACCAATTGGGTAGTTCCGTTGGGACCGAATGTCAACGCGTTTGAAAAGGACCTGGAGCAGTTTGTAGGGGAAGGAAAACAGGTGGTTGCTTTGTCTTCCGGCACAGCAGCAGTTCATTTAGCCTTGATAGCCTGCGGCGTGAAACCGGGAGACGAAGTATGCGTGCAGTCGTTTACGTTCTGCGCCAGTTCCCATCCTATTACCTATTTGGGCGCTACACCGGTGTTTATTGACTCGGAGAAGGATACCTGGAATATGGACCCGGAATTACTGGAACAAGCTATTCTGGACCGCAAGGCAAAAACGGGTAAGTACCCGAAAGCTATCATCCCTGTTGCTCTATACGGCATGCCGTATAACATAGCGCGTATTATGGAAATCGCTGACAAATACGGTATTCCGGTCATTGAAGATGCGGCAGAAGGTATGGGTAGCCGCTATAAAGGACAAGTATTAGGTACGTTTGGTCAATACGGTGTGTTCTCGTTTAACGGCAATAAGATGATTACCACGAGCGGAGGAGGTGCCTTAATATGCGCCAATGAGGCCGATAAAAACAAAATTATGTGGTATGCCACACAGGCACGTGAGGCCTATCCGTATTACCAACACGAACAGATCGGTTATAACTATCGTCTGTCCAATATATGCGCCGGAATAGGTCGCGGACAAATGACGATAGTAAACGATCATATTGCGCATCATAAGCATATACAAGCGCTGTACGCGCAGTTACTGAAAGCTATTCCGGGTATTCAGTTACACGAAGCGCCGAATGCAGAATACGATGCGAACTACTGGCTTTGCACTATTACCTTAGATCCGTCTCTGCGAATTGAGGGGCAAGAGAACGCGTATAAAGAGACCGTTAAATCAGCCGTTGGCGGAGCTGCAGGAGTGATTCATCAGGTGGATAGCCCTACAACGGATTGTCAGCCGAATGACAACGTAGAAGCCCTGCGTGTGTATCTGTTGGCGCATCAGATTGAAGCCCGCCCCTTATGGAAACCGATGCATAAACAGCCGGTTTATGCGCAAAGTCCGGCATATGTTAACGGGGTGAGTGAAGCCATCTTCAAGGTAGGTATGTGTTTACCGAGCGGACCTATGGTCAGCGATGAAGATGTGCGCTATATTGTAGAAACGATTAAAAAAGCAATCCTATAAGATATGGAGCGAGAATTTATATTGATTAACATCATCGGTTTTGATAAACCGGGTGTGACATCGGCCGTGACAGAAGTGCTCGGCAAGTACGGAGCGTATGTGCAAGATATCGGTCAGTCGAACTTGCATCACCAACTCAACCTCAGTATCCTCATTCGTGTGGACGATGCCTCCAAGAGCGGAGATATGATCAAAGAAGTACTCTTCTGTTGTTCGAAATTAGAGATGATCGTGCGCTTTACGCCGCTGAGTGAAGAGGAATACGCTGCATGGGTAGGTCGTCAGGAACAGGAACGTTACGTAGTAACGCTGTTGGCGCGTGAACTGAACGCCCGTCATATTGCCCGTGTCACTGCTTTGCTGGCCGGAAGACAACTGAATATCGATAATATTCTGCGTCTGAGTGATCGTCCGAGCGTAGAAATCCCTGTGGAGAAACGTCATTCGTGTATCGAGTTCTGGTTGCGAGGTAACCTACCCGACCGCGAAGCGCTACAACGTGAACTGATGGAGGTTTCTCGAGAAGAAGGTATCGATATCTCGTTCCAACGTGATGATATGTACCGCCGCAATAGACGCCTCATCTGCGTGGACATGGATTCTACGTTCATCCAGACGGAAGTCATTGACGAATTGGCTGAACGTGCCGGTGTGGGCGAACAGGTGAAAGCGATCACGCTCTCTGCCATGCGCGGTGAGATCGATTTCAAAGAGAGTTTCCGTCGCCGTTGTGAGTTACTGAAAGGTCTGGACGTGAGTGCCAAACAAGATATCATTGACCACCTGCCTATTACGGAAGGAGCCGATCGTCTGTTCAGCATCCTCAAGAAATGCGGCTTTAAGATCGCTATTCTATCCGGTGGATTTACGTTTGTGGGCAAATACCTGCAGCAGCGCTTTGGTGTGGATTACGTCTATGCCAATGAATTGGAAGAAGAGAACGGTAAGTTCACAGGACGTTATGTAGGCGATGTAGTTGATGCAAAGCGCAAGGCGGAGTTACTGGAACTGATCGCGCAGGTGGAACATATCGAATTGGCGCAAGTGATCGCCGTAGGTGATGGAGCGAATGACCTGAATATGTTAGGTAAAGCCGGTTTAGGTATAGCCTTCCATGCGAAACCCAAAGTGAAGGAAAGTGCACAGCAGGCTATCTCTACCGTTGGCCTGGATGGTATCTTGTATTTCCTGGGCTTCAAGGACTCGTTCCTCAAAGAATATCAAAATTGAAAACTGAAATACTAAAAAAACTATATGGAAAGAAGAGTAAGAGTTCGTTTTGCACCCAGCCCTACCGGTGCATTACACATCGGCGGTGTGAGAACCGCATTGTACAACTATCTGTTTGCTCGTCAACACGGCGGTGATATGTTACTCCGTATCGAAGATACGGACAGCACCCGTTTTGTGCCCGGAGCAGAAGAGTATATCCTCGAAGCCTTGGCTTGGTTAGGCATCGATATCGATGAAGGTCTTCGCGCAAAAAAATCACAAATCAAAAATGACAAATTACAAATTGAGAGCGTAGGCTCTCATGGTCCCTATCGTCAGTCCGAGCGGCGCGAGATCTATCACACGTACGTGAAGCAGTTGCTGGATTCCGGTCATGCGTATATCGCCTTTGATACACCGGAAGAATTAGAAGCTAAACGCGCAGAGATCCCGAACTTCCAATACGATGCACGCACGCGCATGAGCATGCGCAACTCGTTGACGATGAGTGCGGAAGAAGTAAGCGAATTGCTTGCAAAAGGCGAAAAATATGTCGTTCGCTTTAAAGTAGAACCGAATGAGGATGTGCACGTACACGATTTAATTCGTGGAGAAGTGGTGATTAACAGCAATATTTTGGATGATAAAGTGCTGTATAAATCGGCAGACGACCTGCCTACCTATCACTTGGCCAATATCGTCGATGATCACCTGATGGAGGTTAGTCATGTTATTCGCGGTGAGGAGTGGTTACCTTCCGCTCCGCTACATGTGCTGCTGTATCGTGCCTTCGGATGGGAAGATACGATGCCTCAGTTTGCGCACTTGCCGCTGCTGCTCAAACCGGACGGTAATGGTAAACTGAGTAAACGGGATGGAGATCGTCTTGGATTCCCTGTCTTCCCCTTGGAGTTCCATAACCAGAAAGACGGTACTGTTTCGTCCGGATACCGCGAGAGCGGTTACCTGCCTGAGGCTGTGATTAACTTCTTGGCTCTGCTGGGTTGGCACGGCAGTGGCGACAAAGAAATGTATACGATGGAGGAGTTGATACAGGACTTCTCGCTGGATCGTGTATCGAAAGCAGGAGCTAAGTTCGACTATGAGAAGGGTAAATGGTTTAACCATCAATATCTGCAATTGCGCAGTAATGAGGAGTTGGCAGAGATGTTCCTGCCTACCCTCAAAGAAAAATTAGCAATCACCAATGACCAATTACCATTTGATAAATCAATGGTAGCTACGGTGATCGGTTTGACCAAAGACCGTGTGAACTTTGTTCCGGAACTGTGGGAGCAAACCAACTTCTTCTTTGTGGCACCGACCGAGTACGACGAGAAATCGCTCAAAAAACGTTGGAAAGAGGACTCGCCGAAACATATGACGGAGTTGTTGGAGGTACTCGAGAACGCGCCTGCATGGGACGCGGAGACCTTGGATGGTATAGTAATGCCTTGGATTGAAGCCAAAGAATACGGTGTAGGTATCGTCATGAATGCTTTCCGTATCTGTTTGGTAGGTGCTGCTCGTGGTCCGCATATTTGGGCCATCACCGACGTACTCGGCAAAGCCGAGACCCTGAAACGCGTTAAAACGGCATTAGAGAAAATCCCTAATCCATAATCCCTTACCCCTAAACGAATGACTCCTCGCGAAGCGCTACATACGTATTTCGGCTATGATGATTTCCGTCCGTTACAGGCGGAGATCATCGAGTCGGTATTGGCCGGAAGAGATACGCTGGCTCTGATGCCTACGGGCGGAGGAAAGAGTATCTGTTTCCAAGTACCTACCCTGGTGATAGGTCAGGAAAATCCGGAGAAGCGCTTATGTCTGGTCATCACGCCTTTGATCGCCTTGATGCGCGATCAGGTAGCTAACCTGCAGGCACGCGGTATTCAGGCAGAGGCAGTCTATACGGGAATGAGTTGGGATAGACAGCGTGCGGCCTTGGATAACTGTCTGTACGGTCCCTATCATTTCTTATATTGTTCTCCCGAGCGTTTGGAGAGCGAGGAGTTTCGCAAACGGCTTAAGGACCTGCCGATAGGCCTGATCGCGGTGGATGAGGCACATTGTATCTCGCAGTGGGGCTATGATTTTCGTCCGTCGTATCTGAATATTGCGGCTGTACGGGCTATCCTTCCGGACGTACCGGTCTTGGCTTTAACGGCTACAGCCACCCCGGAGACGATAGACGATATACAGGCTAAGTTGGGTTTCAAGGAGCGTAATGTACTGCGTAAATCCTTCCATCGGGAGAACCTGACGTACGTAGTACGTCGTACGGATAAGAAAGCCGAACAAGTAGCCCATATTTTATCGAAAGTACCCGGCAGTGCGATCGTCTACGTGCGCAATAGAAAGCATGCGCA
>AUXO012913906.1_pt1 | contig 12039 bp, 7 predicted proteins | sample 768731 | NCBI WGS metagenome assembly AUXO01 (sample SAMN02715735, study PRJNA202380) | gut metagenome | biome: sheep rumen | host: Ovis aries | place: New Zealand: Palmerston North | reverse complement strand
GATATATATAAGCTGACTCTTCCGGATCTCCGTATTGATTTTTTGATTCTACGAGATATTTTTGCGGTTGGTTTGCCTGCGGGAATCCAGTCCGTCATTACGGCATTTTCCAATGTCTTTGTGCAATCTTATATCAACCATTTTCAGTCTGCGGTCATGGCCGGATGGGGATGCTATAATAAGATTGACCAGTTCATCATGCTTCCGATCGGAAGCTTTGCCATGGCATCCACCACGTTCGTAAGCCAGAATATCGGCGCGGGAAATCAAAAACGGGCGACGCTCGGAACAAAAATTTCCGTAGGCATGGCGGTACTGATCAATTTCGTGATTGCAGTCCTCCTCTTCGTTTTTGCCGATTTTTCTGTACGGCTGTTTACTTCCGATCCGGAAGTTATCCGTGCCGGGGCTGTATTCCTTCATGTCAATACCTTTTTCCTCCTGTTCAATACGGTAAACCACGTATTGGCCGGAGCATTGCGCGGACATGGAGATTCCCGGGCACCAATGATTATTATGCTTATCGGTTTTGTGGCCATCCGCCAGACCTACCTTTATCTCATAACACATTATGTGATCAATGTACCATGGGTTGTCGGCTTTGGCTACCCGGTCGGCTGGACGGCTACCTGCATTATGGAAACATTGTATTTCTATTACCGCTGGAATCATCCGAAGACAGTATAGAAGACAATACCGGATTAATATGATAAACTAATGTCAATGATGTGAGTGTCAAATATATTTGGCAGGAGTTAAACGTATGGATCAGTATCGTTTTAACAGAAGGACATGGACAAAGGAATTTCAAATCATTCCTTTTCCGGTCCTTTTTTGTTGTTTTCTAATATGCCTTGTTACAATGCTTTCGTCCTGCGGCAGAGTACAGAAATTTCATGCTTCCGAAAAAAACATGGACTATGAACTTCCGGATATTCCGGAAGAACAGAAGCTAATTCTTTATACCGCACATAAGGAAGATGTTTATCGTCCTATCCTGCAGGAATTTGAGGAACAGACCGGCATTTATGTCGAAGTGCATCCCGGCGGAACCACAGAACTGCTACGATCCATCCGTGCAGGAGAAGCGGAAGGCGAAGCCGATATCATGTTCGGAGGGGGCGGAGAAGTGCTGGAAGCGTATAAAGACTGCTTCTCACCTTACGAAACATCGAGGAAGGAGGCCTTGTCTCCGGAGCTTCGATCTGAAGGAAATATCTGGACTCCTTTTACGGTGCTGCCCATTGTTTTTATCTATAACAATAAGCTGGTATCACGGGATATGGCGCCGAAATCCTGGCAGGAATTTCTGACTGATCGCTGGAAGGGAACGCTCAGTTTTGCCGATCCGGCAAGATCCGGCACCAGTTATACAATTTTGCAGACTATGAGCATTGCCACCGGCAAAACAATATCCGAAATATTACCGATCTTTTGTCATACGCTGGACGGAAAACTGGCCGGCGGGTCGGGTGATGTCATGCAGCGTGTGGAAAGCGGTGATATGCTGGTCGGCATCACACTGGAAGAAACCGCCATGAAAGAAATCGTGCGCGGCAATGATATTTCTATGGTTTATCCGCAGGAAGGGACTTCTGCAGTTCCGGATGGTGCCGCAATCATAAAGGGAGCGCCGCATCGTGCCAATGCGGAGAAATTCATTGATTTTATGGTGAGCGAAGGGGTGCAGCGATTTGCAGTAACGAATCTCTATCGAAGATCCGTTCGGAAAGATCTTTCTACCGTGGAAAAAACAGAAGGGCTCGTTATCCTTCCCTTTGATCTCAAGAAAGCCAGCCGGGAAGAGGATGCTGTATTGGAAGCCTTCCGGAAAATATGGGAGGAATAGAAGATGTTATCCTATATCAATAAATCCTACCGGCGCCAGCTCCTGATGTCATTTATTCTGTTGTCGGTTATACCACTGCTTGTCAGCGGTATATTACTCCTTATGTTATTTCGGATTCATGTGCAACAGGATTTTGCAGAAAAGGATATGCAGCAGGAGAGGCTGATCTCCGGAAAACTGGAGGATTCGTTCAGAACCTTCCGGAAAGTTATTCTTGAAATTGAAAAGGATGCCGACATTGAAAAGGCATTGCGTCGGGGTCATGTGCAAAGTTCCAATGTCTATGCCGCCTTATATCGGGAAACCGGTACCATTCGGGATATTTCGGTTGTTGACATCTATGCCGGTGACAAATGCATCTACACAACTGACCGTGGACATACGATCAAAACGCTTCCCAAGGATTTCGGAATCCTGGCACGCGCCGATCAGAACCCGGATGAAATACAGGTTGAAACGTTTTACGAAGGCCTGTTCATGCGGGATATGACCTTACAGATTGCCAAAAAAATCAATGCCAATGAAGGCTATGTTGTGATTACGGTAAAAAAAGAAAATCTTATGAAGATTCTGAACGGAATGTATAGCGGAAACGATGGCGTTTTTCTGTTAAACCGTTTTTATGAACCGCTTTTCGAAAGCGGAAATCTGGGAAATCAGGAAAATCTTCAGGCAATCCGTACCAATCTTTTTCACCGGCAGCATCTTCAGGAAAACATGAATGTCAATGTGTATTGCCATCCGATTGAAACGACCGGCCTCATTTTGCTCTACCTTACCCCTCCGGCGTTGAATGAGAACATTTATTCCACGATGCTTCGTGTTCTTCTTCTGTTGGCTGTTCTCGCAATTCTGGTCAGCGCCTTTTTGGCAGGCTATGTCAGTAATTATCTCTCGCGTCCGATCCGGAAACTAAATGGTGCTATGCGGGATTTTCGACACGGAAATCTGCAGGCACATATTGCAACAGAGCGGGATGATGAATTTGGAGAGCTTTCCGAAGGCTTTAATAAAACGACGGTACAGATCCGGCACATGATGGAAGAGCGGGTGCGCCAGCAAAAGGAGCTGAATGCCACAGAGATCGCCATGGTACAGGCACAGCTGAATCCACATTTTCTTTATAACACACTGGACACGATTAAATGGGTTGCAAAGGCGCATCATGTTCCGGAAATTGCCATGCTGGTAGAAAATCTCAGTAAACTCTTACGGCGAAGTATCAGCGGTTCCAGTTTTGTCACTCTGCAGGATGCTCTCGATGTACTTGAAAGTTATTGTGCTATCGAAGAATTTCGGTTTGAAGATACCTTTTCCTGTGAGATAGAAGTTCCGGAAGAGCTGATGAACTGTGTTCTTCCCAAATTGATCCTTCAGCCTGTCGTGGAAAATGCAATTATTCATGGACTGGATGGTGTCACGGATGGACTTGTAAAAATCACCGCATGCCGAAAAGGCGATGATGTGGAAATTCGGGTGATGGACAATGGTCATGGCATTACGGATGATATGCTGAAGTTACTTGCTTCCCACGATCAGAAAAAGCTGAAGGGACATTTGGGCTTTACCAATGTAGATACCATTTTGCGCCTTTATTACGGCGAAGAATACGGTCTGAAGGCCAGAAGACTTCCGGAGGCCGGAACCGAAGTTCTGCTGCGTTTTCCGTATGCTTTAGAAGCACCGAAAGAAGTTTCCGCAGAAATACATAAAAATTCGTAGAAAAAGGAAGTTCATGATGATTAGAGTAATAATCGTAGATGATGAAAAATTTGTTCGTCAGGGTATTACCGAAGGAACCGATTGGGAAAAGGTTGGATGTGTCGTCATCGGTGAGGCCAAAGACGGCGAAGAAGGCCTGGAACTTGCCAGAAAAGAACATCCGGATCTGATTGTAAGCGATATACGTATGCCACGTATGGATGGTATCGATATGATCCGTACATTACGGGAGGAAAATCTGGATGTAAAGGTCGTTTTTCTGACGGCTTATAATGATTTTAAATATGCACAGCAGGCGATTCGTCTGGGGGCTTCCGATTATCTTCTGAAGCCTTTCCGGGATGGTGAACTGGAGAATGTAATCCGCCGGGTATTGGGACAGGATCTTCTTCATAAAGGAAACACAGGCGGAAATGACGAGGATGCGGATGAACAACTTCTGCCGTTAAAGAAAAAAACGGCAGATATGAACCGCTATGTACAGGCGGCTCTCGATTACATTGAGGATCATTACCGTGAAGACGGTATCAGTATTACGGTGATTGCTTCGGCGATTCTTGTTTCGGAAGGACATCTGAGCCGCCTTTTTAAGAAGGACACCGGAATAAGCATCAATACCTATATCACATATTATCGCATGCGAACAGCGATGCGTCTTTTGCGAAATATTCGATACAAGGTTTATGAAGTCAGCGAGATGGTTGGCTACCATGACATGGGATATTTTTCAAATTCCTTTAAAAAACTGACCGGGATGACGCCGTCCGAATTTCAAGAGCGAGGAGGAGAAATCAACTGATATTTGTGCGTTTTTGCCGATATTTGTACTGCCTTTGTTTGCATTATGTCATATTTATCCAAAAAATATCATTTTTGTCCCATATATTTCACCGGTATCACAAGATATCATAAATACATAAGAAAAGAGCAATGTTAAAAAGCACATTACGGTCTCTCTGAGACAGCGATATTTAACAACATTGCTGCGAAAATTGTATGGGAGGAATCATATGAGAAAACGTAAACTCATCGCACTCGTCGTTACGGCTGCTATGACATTAAGCATGCTGGCTGCCTGTGGCTCCGCAAAGCAGGAGGCGGGAACAACTACAAAGGCGGCAACGGAAGAAACCAAAGCACAAAATCAGGAACCGGCGGCTTCCGGAGAAACCAAAGCAGAAGAAACGGCTTTAAGCGGAATCGATGCGATTATTAAGGAAGCGGAAGGCATGAGTATGGAGGAACTTGCCAAAAAGGCCATTGAGGAGTCCAATGGAAAAACCTTCTACGGAGTCGGAAATTCATCCAGAGGAAAAACGGCACTTCCTTTGTTTATCGCCTATCTTCAGACGCTGGATCCGAATTACAAGATGGAATTCGAGTGGCAGCAGCCAAAGAACAATAAGATTTTTGAACAGCTGACGGCAGATTCCCTGAAGAGTACCGGAACCTTTGCTATGACGCTGATTCAGGACGGTAACCAGATTAAGACCAAGATGACCGATACCGATATTCTGAAGACCTTTATTCCAAAAGAATGGGCGGAGGCCAATGGAACAACCCCGGATGCCTATGACGGATATTTACCGTTACAGACATTGAATAAAGTTTTCATGTACAACTCTACCGGTTCGGCCGAATTCAAAAACTGCTGGGATTTCATCTACAAGGATCAGCATCCTCTTTATATGGATATTGATTCTGAGCTTGTCGGAAAGAATTTTCTTTATATGCTGACCGAAGATAAATATGCCGGTGTGCTGAAGGAAGCATACGATGCGCTGGATGCAGAACACAAGGCTTATTTTGATCCGACCATTCAGGCGGTTGCATCCGATGCGGATGATTTTGGTCTTGGTGAAAACGGAAAATATGCTCTTGCATGGATTAAATTGTGGGTAGAAAACTACAATGCCCAGACCGATGATGGCCCAATCTGCAATACTCTGGTAGATGCTTCCGCAAAGGACCAGTCCGGACTGATCGTTTATTCTAAACTCCGTTCTGTAGAGGAATCTGCAACCGTATCGGTAAACAATATCAAGATTGCAGCATATCAGGATGGATACAAGGGCATTGGCGGTTATGGTTATAATCACTATCTCTTCCTGACAAAGAACAGCCCGATGCCATGGACCGCATGTGCGTTTATCGCGTATATGACCTGCACCGAAGACGGTTTCAGCGCCTGGGGCAAGGATATGGGCGGCTATTCTGCAAACCCTAAGGTTGCCGAAGCAACCGAAGCCAAGTTCCAGCATAAGAAGGGCGGTTTCAATGATGCCGGACAGGATGAATTCCCGGCAAAGGATGACCGTGGCTATGACTGGTGGACTACAACCGGTGCGTTGGTTCTGGAAGATCCGGGATATTGTGCCGATGCCGCATTCGGCGTAGGCAGCTGGATCGAGACATTGACCAAATATGCGGATCAGCAGACAGCCGGCTGATCAAAAGACATCCGGGGACTGCAGAAATGCAGTCCCCTATAGTATACCGGATGCGTTTTGCATTCCATTTCACCGGAGGTGACAAACATGGAGAGAACAATCGGTACCAGATCTATTCTCCGTAATGAAATCAAAACTTTCTTTTCCAAACCGCAAAATCTTATTCTGCTTCTGTTTGGTATCGTGCTGACATTTAGTACCGTCGCTCCGATTATTGCCATCGTAAAAGATACCTTTCAGATTCATCCCGGAACCATTGATCAGCATCTGACCGGTCGCTCTACGGGATACAGTACCGTAAACTATATCGATCTCTTTACCAGCAGACTTGCCCGCACCAATCTTTGGAAACCGCTCATGAACACCGTACTTCTGTCTGTTCTGACCTGCACCATTTCCATTCTTTACGGCGGATTTTTCGCGTTCCTTGTAACAAGAACAAATATGCGGTTCAAGAGGTACTTGAGTTCCATTTTTATTTTTCCGTATATCATGCCGCAGTGGACACTGGCCGTTGTATGGCAGCATATGTTTAATTCCAATAAGGTATGCGGAACTTCCGATGGACTGATTGCAGCTCTTACAGGCTTTTGTATGCCAAAGTGGTTCTGTCTGGGACTGTTCCCGAGTGCTATGGTACTGGGACTGCATTATGCCCCTTTCGCCTATATTCTGATCGGCGGCATTTTTAAAAACATGGATGCAAATCTGGAAGAAGCCGCTACCATTTTGGATACTCCGAAATGGAAGATTATGCTTCGGATCACGCTGCCAATGATCAAGCCGGCGATTCTCAGTACGATTCTTCTGGTTTTCGGCTCCGCCATGGGATCCTACCCGGTGCCGCACTATCTCGGACTGACAACCCTGTCCACAAAATATATATCGTTAAATTCAAAGTATACAGGAGAAGCCAGTATCCTTGCGATCCTTATGATGCTTTTCGGCGTCTTGATTCTTGGTCTCAATCAGACCTCGCTTACCGGACGTGCAAACTATACGACGGTAACCGGAAAATCCGGGCAGCTCAGTAAGCTGAATCTAGGAAAAAGCGGAAAGTGGATCATGGGTTTACTGTATATTCTTCTTACGTTCTTTACTTCCCTATGGCCGATTCTTTTGTTTGCACTGGAAACCTTCCTACCGAATCCGGGTGACTACAGTTTCTTCTATACTGGAGATGCATCCCACCTTACAGCCAAATGGTGGCTTACCAATGAAAACATTACCGAAAACGGTATGTACGGACAGCAAGGCATTCTGTTTAATCCGACCATCTGGCATGCCTTTCGCGGAACCTTGTTTCTTGCACTGGTTTGTGCACTGATTGCCGGAACAATCGGTACGCTGATCGGTTATGCGGTAGCAAAGAACCGGCGGTCCAAATGGGCCAACTATGTGAACAATGTGGCCTTTCTTCCATATCTTATGCCATCGATTGCCGTCGGCGCAGCATTTTTCATTCTGTTCAGCAATCAGCATGTTAATCTGTTTAATACCTATACGCTGCTGATCATCGCAGGTGTAGTGAAATATATACCGTTTGCGTCGCGGAATTCATTGAACTCCATGCTGCAGCTGTCGAACGAAATTGAAGAAGCAGCAATCATACAGGATATTCCGTGGATTACAAGAATGGTCCGCATCATCATTCCAATTCAGAAAGCCTCGATCATCAGCGGATTCACGCTTCCGTTTATGACCTGTCTTCGGGAACTTTCCCTGTTCCTCTTATTATGTACACAAGGCTTTATTCTGAGTACGACACTGGATTATTTTGATGAAATGGGTCTGTATGCGTTTTCCAGTGCCATTAATCTGATTCTCATTCTGACAATACTTATCTTTAATACCATGGTCAATCTGCTCACCGGAGCCAGCCTTGACAGTGGCATAGGAGGTTAAATATGCCGACAATCACACTTCGTCACATTACCAAACGTTGGAAGAATTTTTATGGAGTCGATAATCTGAATCTGGATATTCCGGACAATTCCTTCATTACTCTGCTTGGACCGTCCGGCTGCGGTAAAACCACTATTCTTCGTATGATTGCCGGTTTGGAAACCCCTACCGAAGGGCAGATCAAGATTGGAGACCGGGTGGTTTTTGATTCAGAAAAAGGAATCAACATTCCGGCCAATAAGCGGAATGTCGGTTTCCTGTTCCAGAATTATGCCCTTTGGCCCAATATGACCGTATATGAAAATATTTCTTTCGGACTGAAAAATATTAAAGACGAGCTTCCGAAAGTCGATCTGGAAGCCAAGGTCTTATCCGATATGATTCATGCGTTGAAAAACGGAAAAAAATTCAAAGAACAGATCGAAGACTGCCGCGGAAAAGGCGGATCACTGGATATCAAAAAGGCTTATGTAAAACTGATTGATACCTTTTCTCTATCCATGATGACGGCGAAAGAGCTTTTGGCTTTAGGCATTCAGAACGAAAGCGATCCGCAAAAGGCCGCGGATGAAAAACGGATTCCCATGGAGAAAAAACTGCAGACGCTGATTGAAAATCATGCCGCGAAAGGGGAATCTCTCAATGATAAATTTGAGCTTATCAAAAATGGAAGCGTAATGACCGAGCTTCGCAAACTGAGTGCGGAAGAAATCGATTCCCGTGTACGTCATGTCGCCCGTATCGTCAAAATCGGTATGTTTATGGATCGCTACCCGGCAGAGTTGTCCGGCGGTCAGCAGCAAAGAGTCGCGATTGCACGTACATTGGCGCCCGAACCACAGGTTCTGTTTATGGATGAGCCTCTGAGCAACCTGGATGCAAAGCTTCGTCTCGAAATGCGGTATGAGCTGCAGAGATTACATGTAGAAACCGGCTCCACATTTGTATATGTTACGCATGATCAGATGGAAGCCATGACACTGGCAACCAAGATCTGCCTTATCAATAATGGAGTATTACAGCAATATGAAGCACCTCTTTCCGTATACAATCGCCCGGCCAATATCTTTGCGGCAGACTTTGTGGGAAATCCGTCCATCAATTTCATAGAAGCCAAGGGGCAGCAGGCAGCGGACGGCAGCATCGATCTGGAAATTTTCCATGGTGTAAAAGGGCGTTTTGTGCCAAATGATCCTATCGATATTTCGGCCTGGTTCACCACAAGAGATCAGGCGGAGATAACAAAAAAAGAACTGGAAAATGCACGGCTCAAAGAAAAAAATGCAGTGGAAAAAAGCAATAAGGATGAAGTATTCCGTTATCATATTCAAAAAATCGTGGAAGAGGACAGTTCTATCCGGGAAGAGCCGGTACTCAGCAACGAGGATCTGGTGCTGGGCGTCCGTCCGGAAGCCATTTCCATCGATCCGGATGGCGCATTGAAATCAACGATATATGGAGCAATGCCGACCGGAATGGAGTCCACATTAAAACTGAGTATTCAGGAGGATTTTCTTCTTACCGGAGTGATCTTCGGAAATAATGAATATCACATAGGTGATCAGGTAGGAATTCATTTGAGCGGTAAAAACATTCTGTTGTTTGACCGCAAATCCGGTAAATTTATTACCGCCGGCCGTCTTTTACTGTAGTACGGAAAGAAAACTTCCATCCACTGCAGCAATGTGCTAGACTCGTGATTATGAAGCCATCCTACGAATCTGACGCTCATACACGAGCCGTACAAAAAAAGAAATATGATGTTCTAAAACAAATCTTTGGATATTCTTCCTTCCGCCCGGGACAGGAGGAAATCATCGACCATATTCTGAACGGTCGGGATGTTCTCGGTATCTTGCCTACGGGCGGAGGAAAATCCATCTGTTATCAGGTACCGGCGTTGATTCTTCCCGGAATCACGCTGGTTATTTCTCCTCTTATTTCTCTTATGCGTGACCAGGTGCAGGCACTCAATCTGGCCGGCGTTCACGCGGCATTCCTAAACAGCAGCCTAAGCGAAGCACAGCAGAAAAAAGCATTGGAGTTAGCTTCCCGGGGGCGATATAAATTAATTTATGTGGCGCCGGAACGACTCTTGACGGATGCATTTCAGGCCTTTGTTTCCTGTGTTCCGATTTCTATGATTGCGGTAGATGAAGCGCATTGCATCTCGCAATGGGGACAGGATTTTCGGCCGAGCTACCGGAAAATAACAGAATTTACAGAACGCTGTACACAGCGTCCCATCATCGCGGCATTCACGGCAACCGCAACGAAACGCGTACAGGAAGATATTGAAGAAAATCTCAAGCTTCAGAATCCGTTTCGACGGATTACCGGTTTTGACCGGAAAAATCTTTATTTTGCGGTCAAAAAACAGCCTTCCAAAATCAGCTGGATACTACAATACCTGGCAGAACACGTAAATGACAGTGGAATTATCTATTGTGCAACCCGAAAAAACGTTGACCTTTTGGCGGCCGATCTTAAAACCGCCGGATACAACATTGGAAAATATCATGCAGGTATGAGTGTTGAGGAACGCATGAAAAATCAAGAGGATTTTTTGTACGACCGCGTTACGGTCATGATTGCAACCAATGCTTTCGGAATGGGAATTGATAAATCCAATGTGCGTTTTGTTATTCATTATTCTATGCCGGGTTCCATGGAAAACTATTATCAGGAAGCCGGAAGAGCCGGTCGGGATGGCGAACCGGCCGAATGCATTCTTCTGTATAACGGTCAGGATATACATATACAACGGTTCCTGATTGCACACGCAAAACCGGTGGAATCCATGAGCGAAGAGGAGTTCCGGCACGTGCAGTCACAGAATCTTCAGCGGCTGCAGGATATGCAGATGTACTGCTTTGCAAAGGGATGCCTTCGTCGGTATATTCTTCGCTATTTTGGAGAAGATACCCCGGAATCTTGTGGAAACTGTTCTTTTTGTCTTGGAGAAGCCGAAACGGATGTAATTGATCAATATCGGAAGGATTCCGCCATCAAAAAACAACAGGCATCGGTACATGCGTCCCTTGCGGCCTCTGCGTTGCGTCCGGAGGACAAGGCCCTCTTTTTAAAGCTTCGTGCGCTTCGTACTGAACTGGCCAGAGCACAGCATATTCCTCCGTTCCTGATTTTTTCGGATGCCGCATTAAAAGCCATGTGTGTAATGCATCCCGTAACAGAAAAAGCCTTTCTGGAGGTTCCGGGAGTGGGTGTGCAAAAACTTGCACGCTATGGAAAGAGCTTTCTTGCCGCCATTCATTCTTTCGATGCCAAAGAATCCGTTTTGCCGGTACCGTCTTCGACCGGAGAAAGCGAAGGCAGACCGCATAAGACGGCCAATGAAGCCGACCGTGCACTCCTTCGTCAAAGTGGAAAAGGTGGTAAAAAGAATCCATTCTGCCTGCATCAGGAAGAGCGAAGTGCATTTTTATATAATGACCGATATACGGCCACCGAACTGGCCAAAGCAATGAATGCATGCCTTATGGAGAAAGATCGCCTGCAGATTCACGGCACAACCATTACGAAAAAAATGATCGAGCTCGGTTATGCAAAAGAAGTCAGTAACGGTCGTTTTTCGGAGCGAAAAGTCACGCTTTCCGGTGAAAAAGCCGGGCTAAGACTAGCTGCCCGCACCGGAAAAAAAGGGCAGGAATATTTGGATATTTTTTATGATCAACGCGCACAGAATATGATACTTGACCTCTATACAGAGCAGGATATGAAATGATTTTACAAAGTGACCAAAGGAGAAAAAACGTTTTATGATACCGGCAGCCATCTTTATGGGAACCATAATGCTGACCGACGGAACGCACATGGAGATCCGCGCACTGGAATTTTCCACCGCGTATTTTCACTTCCGCCTGCCCAAATCGGTATGCCCGAAAAGCGGAGAGGATGTCTGCCTTTCCTTCTTTTCCTATGCAGAAAATACATATCACGATCTGACATTTCGGGATTACAGAATTCAGGAATGTACGGAAAATACAAACTCTTTTTATACAGTTTATCGCTTTTCTACAGAAAATCCTTCCTACAAAGAGGCGGCCGGAAAACTGTCACAGGAATATCTCCACTATATACAGCTGAAAACCG
>AUXO016141123.1_pt1 | contig 12041 bp, 10 predicted proteins | sample 768731 | NCBI WGS metagenome assembly AUXO01 (sample SAMN02715735, study PRJNA202380) | gut metagenome | biome: sheep rumen | host: Ovis aries | place: New Zealand: Palmerston North | reverse complement strand
ATCCTTGCCGAAGATATATATGCCGACAACTACCATCAGAATAACTACGAGAACAAGAGATGTGATTCCCAGCGCAAGCCCGATGTTTCCTTTTCTTTTCTGAGCCTCCTGCTCCTTCTTTTCAGCAGCCTTGGCTCTCATATCGTTGTTCTGGTATCCCGCTACCGGAGTCTGATTATTCTGGTAACTCTGATATCTCATACCGGAATTTTGACCTGCCTGATATCCTGAATTAGCCGCTCCCTGATATGCGGCACTCTGCACCTCAACAACAAAATCCATCATCACAGAGTCAGGTGCTATATACTTGTCGAGAGTTATTTTCGCTCCGCTTCTGAGCTCTGACTCAGTAACTTTTACATTATTTATCAGTATACCGTTCGCACTCTCGTGATCCTTGATATACCATTTTCCGTTATATCTGTAGATATATCCATGATAATTGGATACCTTCTGATTATTAATGACTATATCACATCTGGGATCACGTCCGAAGGTTATCGCATCCTTATTAAAGCTCTCCAGGATATGTACAGTCCTATAACCGTTACTGTTTATTATTAACTTTGTCTGACTCATATAAACACCTTCTTCTATGTTTATTTATCTCTTCTCATCCTTTATATTGATGGATAATACCACTCTTGCAAGTATAGCAAAAAACAAAGTCAGGAATATAAGTATCATCCATGAAGTTATCAAATGTTCCTTAGACGCAAAGTAATAAACGGCGTCTGTTGGTTTATGCTTTATAGCATATTCAAAGTACTGATGCATCGGCTCTGAATTCGCCGGATTAAGCAGCTGTCCTCCAGTCATCGGATCTATCAGCTCCGGTCCTTGAACGAAAAGTGCATCCGCTCCGCATTCAGCCAGCTTATCAGTCATCTGAAGATCCAGCTTCCCCAGGTTCAGGATGGAACCATAGGCCTCCATAGCCCATCTGCAGTTAATGAAGTATGATATCTTCTTGCTTATTCCATCCAGCACGAACAGCATTCCCGAGAAAAGTATCTGCGGCATCAGAAGTATCGGTGCTATCGTCATAACTCTGTCTGCATTTGTAAACAGAGCTGAAACAAGAATTCCCATGGCAGCAGCCGATATGGAAGTAAGTGCTGTAGTTATAAAGAATTCCAGAAATGGGGTGGTAAAGATTCCATTTACCTCAAGGAATGGTCTCCAGAATTCTCCACCGCCCTTATCTACACTTACAAGAAGCGATATGGTAAGCGTCAGTATCAGACTCTGAAGTACACACATAACACTAAGCACTACCATCTTCGACAGGATATAGCTTCCCATATTCAGACCGGTCATATATTCACGTTTCAATATGACTCGCTCTTTACATATCTCCTGCAAAGCACTCATTATTCCTATCCAGAATGCACAGCAGGAATATACAAAAAGTATACTTATTGTCGATTCATATATCCTTGCAAACTTGTCATTTGCTACCAGGTATACCAGAAATCCCAGAAGAGGTGCCTGCAAAAGAAGCAGGAGCATTCTCTGACGATCATTCATAAGCAGATGCGTATATCTGGTACTGAGAATTCCAAACTGCCTGAAATAACCCTTCTTGTTTGAGTTTTTAATCTCAGTTTTCTTCGGTTCGGATGATGCTCTCTGCCGGTTGCTCAGCATGTTCTCATACTTAGCCTTCCACACATCCGGCTCACTGCTAATCATCTCGTATACATTTACTATATCATCTGTTTCAAAGAATCTGAGGGCTTCCTCGTAGCTTCCTGCAAAGCAGAGCTTTCCACCGGTGCCCATAAATATAATCTTGTCGTATTCCTGCATACCCAGTGTACTATGGGTTACAAGAATTACTGTTTTTCCGGAGGATGTCATACCCTTAAGAGTTCTTATTAGATTTCTCTCGGTTCCCGGATCAAGTCCCGAGGTTGGCTCATCCAGGAAGAACAGGTTCGGATCCGTAAGCAGCTCAACTGCTATTGATGCCCTTTTTCTCTGTCCGCCTGAGAGACTCCTTACGAGAGCATCACTTCTGTGTGACAACTCAACCGTATCAATAACCTTCTGAACTATCTGGTCTATCTCATCACTTGTTACATCCTTCGGAAGTCTGAGTCTTGCGCTGTATCTCAGCATGTCATGAACTGTCAGATTGTCATATACGATATCCTTCTGCGGAACATATCCGATGATATACTTAAGTGTATCGTAGTTCTGATACAGATCTACATCATTTACAAGAACCTGACCCGAGGTAGGTGTACTGTATCCGCTGATACAGTTCATAATAGAGGTCTTTCCTGCTCCCGAACCACCTATGATTGCTACCAGCTCGCCGGGATTGATGTTCAGATTTACATTATCGCATATCGTCAGCTTCTTCTTTCCAACCTGCTTCAGTACATTTCTCGTCTCAACACTGATTCCGGACTTGGCCATATAGTAGACTATGGAACCTGCTGTGAAGACGAGCTTACTGTTCGTGATAAGGATTATATCCTTCTCTTTAAGCTCCTTCCTTCCGGATAGCTTCCTTCCATTCAGAAGTACTCCATTTGTACTTCCGTTATCTACGATATAAAACCGTCCTCCGCTTTCTTCAACATACGCATGTACGCGGGATATACTTACATGATCGAGAACTATGTTACATTCGGGATCACGACCTATGGTGATACGACTTCCCTGCGTAACCTGAATAGAATTCCATACAACTGTCTCCTCCTTGATAGAAGATACCATAAGAACTCCGATTTCCTGCTCCTCTATTCTTCCGAAAATCCTGATATAGGTTCCGTCTCTGAGAGCAGTGGACTTAATCTTCTTGCCGTGGTACCAAAGTCCGTTCTTACACTCCGGAAGTTTCTCTATGATCACCGCTCCCCTGTCCATATAGATAACACCATGGTATCTGGACACAAACACAGACTTAAGTACTATATCGTTATCCTCTGCTCTACCGAAGGATATGACTTCTTTATTAAAATTTGATAACCTTATTTCATAGGGAGATTTCTCTCCGTCAAATATAGTCACATACAGGTTACTTGGAAATGCCATCTCTAATCTCCTGATACATCATCTATTCCTTGATCTATGCCACCACCTTCAGGAACTCCTTCCTCAGTACTGTTCTCAGTAGTTTCCTCCTTCTTCTCTGTTGTCTCAGGAGTTTTTAATGTATCGACAGACTGAGAATCATCCTTGACTCCGGTTGTAGCTTCTGTGGTCACTTCTGTTGTTTTCTTTGCAGTTGTTGCTTCTGTTTTATCATCACTGTTAAATATCTTGAGGAACAGTATGAGTCCGACTATGAGCAGAAGCATAACTATGATTATTCCGATAACAAGAAATGTTTTGTCTGATGAGAATTCATCATCGTCGTCATCGTCATCATCTACGTCATCATAATCGTATTGCGGCTCCTGAACTCTCTGTGGTGCAGGTCTCCTTACATTCGGTATCTGTGGTCCGGGCTGGAACTGCTGTTGCTGCTGGACCTGTGGAACCGGAGGTACATTTTGCATCTGAAGCTGTTGCTGCTGAAGTTGCTGCTGATTGATCTGACTCATCTGACTAAGCTGTTGCTGCTGAAGCTGCTGCTGATTCTGCTGTCTCAGCTGATCCATCTGCTGCATCTGATTTATCTGGTTAATCTGCTGCATCTGCTGAAGCTGCCAGTCTTCCATCGTAGGTACACTATCATCTCTTACATATACCATCTTGACCGCTTCTGTCAGACTGTCCTTTTTATGAATTACTATCTCATCATCATTCCTGAGAGGAGCACTGTCGGTTTTGACGCCCTTGAAATAGATGCCATTGGTACTTTCCATATCCTTAAAATACCACGCTCCGTTTTCCTTATAAAAGCATCCGTGCAGTCTGGATACGTAATCCTCTCTCAACTGGATATCACATTCATGAGTTCTTCCGAAGCTGACAACATCCTTGTTGAAGCTATCCAGATTCACTTCCCTGGTGCCTCTCATGGAAATGATCCTTATAATATTTGCCATGCTTTTCCCCCTTGGCTCTTATATCTCATCCCATGAGAAGTTATCTCCACAAAGCGGTATGAACATAAGTTCTGTCTCTCCTATATAGAGCTTGTCATACGCACCTATTTTTTCAGTATTCAGTACTACATTTCCATTTAAATAAAACAGCTCTCTGGATTCGCCCGGCTGAACCATGAACAGCTTATTCTTTGGCTCATAAAGAATGATAGCATGCTTATTTCGGGATATTCTCTTGTCCCCCTTGATAACAACATCCATATCATCGCCTCTTCCGATGAAGTTCTTACCTGTTCTGATCTCAAAGCTTTCTCCGGCAACCTCACCATTCAGACCTACGAGCCATCCTACTACAGGCTCCTTATTCATTCCCTCTGTCCATCTGATGGTTACAGAATCATCCTCTTCAGACTGGAACTTCTGAGGCTGTGGTGTAACAGGTCTTGCAAAATTCTCCTGAGGCTGCTGCTGTGGATTAAACGCATTATTTATGTTCTGTCCTGCATCAGTATCATCTGTTGTATAGCCATACTCTCCTGCTGAACCTGTTTCGTATGCTACTGTCTCTTCACTGGTTGCAGAAAACCCCTGATTCATCATATTCGGTGCACCGAAACCCTGATTCCCCATAGGCATTCCTCCCGGAACTGCTCCTCCGGCTGCTGCACAATGAGGGCACTGAGCTGATTTGTCCGCATCATAGAAATGTCCGTTATTGCATCTTACTAAATTCATATCCTACCTCCTTAAATTACATGAATTCATTCTCATGATCATTCTTTTATAGTTTTATTATTATATTTTATATCTGTTATACTGCATGGTGATAACAGATGTGTTATCTTGATTTTTTATTACCTTCTTCATTACGACCTCTGTGAGTCTTCTGGCCGCTCTTTTCATATCAGGTTCCTCATACATCACAGTTTCATATATCTCATCGTTTGTCAGTCTCTTATAGAGACCGTCACTGCTCAGTATGATGATGTCATTTTCCTCGAGAGGAGTACCCTTGCCTATATCGACTATCGGAACGCCCCCGATACCGATAAAGCTTATCAGCGCTTCGGCATGCTTTTCTTCCTCTTGATATTCCTCCATGGTTATATTTCCGGCCTCAAGATCCGCGTCCAGCTTCAGGCGATAATTATGATCTCTGTTTATCGAAGCGATAGCATTTCCTCTGATAACGAGTATCCTGCTGTCACCAACTGACAGCCAGTACATCATCCCATTTCTTTCTATCATGGCAACGATAGTAGTTCCGCTTCCGGGACCATCTGATTCGCTTGCTATTTTGCTTACCGCATTATCCATCAGCTTAACCTCGCGGCTGAAGAAATCCGGAATATCAGCATCAGGCGGAAGCTTATAGAAATCCTCGGCTATAATCCCGATTGCCGTTTTACTGGCGAGATCACCGCTCGTCATTCCTCCCATTCCATCGCATACTACAGCCAGAAGCATCCCTTCATTTTTCCCTACAAAGAGAGCATCCTGCTGATACTTCCTGGTACCGATGATACTTGAGGTCCCGACCTTCATACTCAGCTCGCCTTCTATCAAGTTGTTTGCATCGAGTTCCATGTCCTCGCTCAGCATTATTGTATCCATCGTTACCTCCTGAGAACTCTGATCCAGCAGCCCTTGCCTCCCAGATACATAATGGTTCCAAATGGAATCTTCATGATTTTGTTTGTATCCATCCTTGCATAGGTCTGATTGATAAATGTACCATTTCGCGTATTACAGTCTCTTACATAAAGCTCATCCGCCATGTCGTCATACATGATTTCCAGATGCTGTCTGCCCACGTAGCCGACATTTATGACTATGTTACATCTCTCCGGCGATCTTCCGACCATCAGGCAACTGTTCTTCGGAAGTATATAGGTCTCCAGACTACTGCCTACATGCACCTCCATGATTGCCTGTTTTCCCAGAGTTTTTGAATGACCCGACTCTGTTTTTGCATTGGACGGTTGAGTTTCAGGTTTCTTATCCAGAAGCATCAGATCATACAGCAGTTCATCTATGGTCTGGGTTCTGTTTTTGTAATCAACCTCGAGAGCCTTATCAATTGCATCTGATATATAGGTTGCATAGCCATACTGACTGAGTGGCGTATATCCATTTCCTGTCAGTCTCTCCACCGCATCTGGAACCTTATTTCCGGTCATCAGATAATAGATGGTTGCTGCAAATGAATATACATCCGTGTAGGTTCCCTGAGACCTTTTAGAAGAGTACTGCTCGAGTGGTGCAAAGCCGGGCTTCAGGAAAACCGAGAGTCCGTCATTATTTGTTCTCGCAAGCTCCTTTGCATTTCCGCAGTCTATCAGCTTTACCTGCTTGGTCTTGGTATAGACGATGTTATCAGGACTGATATCTCTGTGAAAAAGCTTGTTTCTATGCATATCTGAAAGAGCTTTTCCTGCTTCGAGTATTATATACGACAGCTCCTGCCATCCAAGCCTGCCGCCGTTTGCTCTGGCAAGCTGCCTCAGATTTACGCCATCCAGATACTCCATAACGAAGTAGCAGGTATCATACTGTTCGAAGTAATCTGTTACATTTACAACGCCGTCCACATTTTTCAGTGCCTGCAGCGCCAGCGCTTCTTCTCCAAACCTCTCCTTGCTGTGTTCGAACTGTTTGGGATCATCCTTCTTGATGGGACTAACTGTTTTTGAATCAGCTTCTCTTATGGCCAGCTGTCTCGGAAACAGTTCCTTGATCGCACATTTTATATTCTGTTGTTTATCATATGCTTTGTATGTTATTCCGAAGCCGCCGCTTCCGATAATCTCCTGTACCTCATATCTGTTATCCAGAATGGTACCGATCGGAAGTCCAAATGTTATCTCCGCCATAGCTACCACCTGATCACAAGTTCCATCTCTCCGACCTTCAGTCTGTCGCCCTTCTCAAGCCTTCTCTTATGCTTCATCTTAATTCCGTTAAATAGTGTTCCGTTCTTTGTATCCAGATCCTGAACGTAGAAGCTGTCATCACTGTATTCGATAACCATATGCTGTGAAGACAGGTTCTCATTATTTATCACTACATCACATATATCGGCTCTTCCGATTATCAGACTGCTGTCTACCTTCACCTGGATACTCTCGACCATCTCACTGTTTCTATAAACATCGATGATGAGCGGGATACCTTCTGCAGGTGTTGCACTTACGTCATATCCTGGTTTCTCCGGTTCAGGAAGCACCTTTGTAACATCCTCACTATCATCCATATCTGCTTTATCAGCCTTCTTTCCGCGTACGATCAATATAATGAGTATGATCAGTATCACAAGAATCAGTACAAGAACTATACCGACAATGATCATTACTGTTTTTCTTATACTTGCCTTGCCACCGTCATCCTTCGCAACCTTCTTCTCTGTGTCTTCTTTTTCTATATCCTTCTTCTCTGTACGCACTTCCTCAGATGTACTTTTTTCTTCAGTCGTTATATCCTCTTCAGACACGCTTTCTTCTTCAGTTGTACTTTCCTCTGTCGTCAGTGTTTCCGGCGTTTCAGTTGGGACAGGCGTTTTCGCATAGACGCTGTGTCCCGAGAACATGGTGACAAGCACCAGCAGAAACAGCATTATATATTTTTTCATTTATTTACCACCTGATTACTATATCCAGTGAACCGGCTCTTATCTGATCATTTTGTTCGAGCTTTCTTTTTCCGTTCAGCCTGACACCATTCAGATAGGTTCCGTTTCTGGATTCAAGATCCATGATCATCAACATATTGCCGGTAAATTCTATAGCAAAATGCTGCTTTGACATATGCGGATCATCTATGTAGAGATCACACATTTCAGACCTTCCGACTATCAGACTTCCGTCTACTTTTGCATTTATCTCCTTCACGGTTTTTCCACCTGATTTAACTATTAGCAGTATCGGGAAGCCCTGATTTACGGCTGTTCCCGTCTGTATCTTGTTTATCTTCAGATGTATCTGCTCGTCCACTCTGTCAGCAAGAACCATCTTGTCATCAACAACCACCAGACCCTTACGCTTCTTGATGACGCTGAAAATTATCAAGAGTATGATGATAACCAGGACTATAAATCCGATAAGAACGACCCACCAGTATTCCTGGAAGAAGTTCTTCTTCTCTTCTACGTAGTCCTTACCGTTTTCAAACTTCACTTCCTTTGTAACGGCCTCCATCACATTTCCTTCCTGTGAGTTGTCCGTTATTCCTGAAGCAACACTTAATTTATAGTCTCCATTCCAAAGCGTATCTGAAGTAGTAAGCATTATAGTGTTCTTGGAATCCACATCGAAATCAGCACCGGTCGGCTTGATGCTTTTATCCTTTGAATCCTTTATCTCATAGAGGCTCAGATTCTTCGCCGAATCAGACACCTCCTTGGAATAAACTATCTTCACCGTATGCTCATCAACTATCTCCACGCTGCTTATTTCAGGTGCAGCCGAATCAGATACATGCTTATCCTGCTTCACATCCTTCGGAGCGAAGGTTTTCTCTCCCTCATCTGACTGATAGACTATGTTAAATGTAGTCTTGTCCGCTGAGGTTTTATTGGTGTCTGCCTTGAAGGTCGCCACATAACAGCCCCCAAGCTTTTCCGAAAGTGCTTTCACAGAAGAACTGTCCTGATAATCCTCAATCAGTATTAAATCTCCACCGGACTGTCTGACAACCTGCTGTATGTCCGAACGGCTCTCGCTTCCGCTTTCTCCATTCATTCTCTGCTGTATCAGATAAAGCGGGATGCCATTCTCTCTCAGCTTCTCTATTGTCTCATCCTTGCCATAGCCGTTGGTGGTATCGTTTACACCATCAGTTACCGCTACGATAACACTTCTGTTCTTTCCAAAGCCAAGACCCTCATCTATGTTGTCTGTTTCACTGAATATCGTGTCGGTATTCTCTCCGGATATCTCCGTTGCAGCATCCTTTATGGCATTGTAGAGATTGGTATTCATACCATCTCTATTTAGTCCGTTCACAACCTCTGCCAGTTTGTCGGCATCAGTCGCATACAGCTTTCCCGCCTTCTTCTCTGCCGTGTCTCCTACGACATATATCGATACAGAATCCTGAGGATTCATATATTCACCGGCAGAAAGAATCTCCGACTTAACCTTCTGAAAATCCTCTTCACTTACTGACTTTGAATTATCTATCAGGAAGTAATAATCGATACCATAGCCTGTTTCCGCCCATCTTCTGCTGTCTGTCATTTCCAGCTCTTTATCACCCAGAAGTCCCTTAACCTCAGAGCTTCCATCATAGGAAGCATCCGGATAGAAGTAGGCTCTCACATAGGGCATGACCACTCTGACCTGTTCTATTCTATATGTTTCATCTACTGTATTTGTTAAATTGATGGATTTGGATCCATCCGCTCTTACACTGAATCCACTGACGACCAACATGGTCACAAGCATAAATATAAGCAGATGTCTACTAGCTCTCTTCAATCCCTATCACTCCCATTTTCTATCGCCCTTGCAAAAGGCCACAAACTCAAAACAACTGTCTCCTATAACAAACCGGTCTCCTGAAGTAAGCTCCCTTACCTCGCCCAACAGATTACCGTTCAGATAGATCATTCCATTCAGCGAAGGCTTCAGGTAGAACTTATTATTTCTCATATCGTAGATGATGTCACATACCTTCTCACGCGATATCTTCGGATCATCCTTTATGACGATATCCATATCATTGCTTCTTCCCAGCTTATTGATGCCGTGATAGATACGATAGTCCCTTCCCTTTTCAGGGCCATCGATACATACCAGCCATCCGGTTATATAATCATTTCCCTTCTCTGCCGAATAAAAAGCAACCGTCACATCCTCATCAACTGAATCAACATGAAAATGTTCCTTCAGCGGTTTCTGTTCCATAACCCCAACCACGTCGATGACATTTGCTCCCGCATCCTCCATCGCCAGAGTTATCTGGCTGTTTATGTCAGCCCCCTCCGAAAAGCTCTGTCCTGTCTCCTTCTGCTTCTCGCAGTGTGGACATGTGCTGAACTTTTCATCATCATAAAAATGTATCCCCTTCAAACATCTAACTACAGCCATGGCCTTACCCTCTTTCTATATCTTCAGCTGCTATATGCTATACCTATATGTTAACCCATACTGCTATTGCCGAATTATTATCCATATTTACCGAAGCACCGTTCTTCATGACGATCTCCACCATCATATTCATCCACTGCTCCACTGTTTTTGCCGCCTTCAGGGTTCGCTGCATATCATTTTCATCAATTAGCTCCCAAAAGCCGTCCGAGCAAAGTAAGAATGCATCTCCTGCCTGTATGGTAAGTCCTTCGGATATCTCATAAGCCTTGCCATCCCATGGACTTCCGATAACCCTTATCAGTCTGTTTCTATCCTCATGTCCTCTGATCTGTTCAAATGTTATCTCCCCGAGATTCACCAGCATCTGAGGAACGCTGTGGTCGGAGGTGTGATGCGTCATCATTCCGCCCCTGAACATATACAGCCTGCTGTCTCCGATGTGTCCCCACCTGGCTTCTGCGTTGGTTCTTATTATGAGATCTACCATAGTAGTCTTCATATCCGAAACCAGAGGATTCATCTGCTGCTCTGTCAGGACACTACTTTGCGCCAGCTCAAAGCTTCTTGCTAGAACATCCTCATCTGCACCTCTTATAAATGTATCGAGGCCCGACTGAACCGCTATAGCAGAGGCTCTTTCACCGTGGCCATGTCCTCCAAGTCCGTCCGCTACTATAAAGCAATGTCCCTCAGGAGAAACTATCTGACCTACACTGTCCTCATTCACTTCTCTGTTTCCTATATTCGTAAACACACTATATGTTAAAGTCATAAAAACCTCCGAATAATCCCTATTTCTTCAGTACAGTCTAAATTATAGCACTTTTTTTTGGTTTTAACTGACGAAATTGCAATATTCATTTGTTTTTATGTCTATTTTTTTATTATTATCAATTATAACCTTTATTTATGCAATTTGTACAACAAAAAAAGCAGCCGCTCCGGTCTGATTTGACCATTGCGGCTGCTTGCTTTATTAGCCCTTTAGTTTATTACAAACATCGAGGTATTCTTTCAGAAATTCATCACTGTCACCAAATATAAAAATGAATCTGAGATTATCCACGAGGATATAATAAATATACCAAGTGCGCCATAATATATATCTCCCCTACTGCTCTATGTATCCTATATACGCATCCGAAAGCTCCTCGGAATATTTCGAAGAAACCTCAATCCTCTTTCCCAGATCTTCCATGATCACATATGTTCCAGAATAGTTTTTTATATGAGATACATTTACCGCGGTACTGCCATTCGCCCTCACTATATTGGAATCCTTCAGCTTCTCGCATGCCTGTTTTATCGAAAGCGTAGTTTTATAGATCTTATCAAGCGTAACCACATCAACTACTCTCTCATTCTTTTCCAGATAATAGATATCCTTTAAGTGTATATATCGCTTCACCCTGCCGGAGAAAAACTCGAAGGTCTTCTCTCTGGCTTCAGTTGCGTACCGGCTCCTTGCTTTAAGAAGCGCCTTTCCCAGAAGCTTTCCCAGATTCTTCTTCTGAATAAAGTAAACATAGTCTGTTTCATATGTATAATCAACATACTCAACATATACTGAAGAATAAATGATCTGACATAAAGGATACTTCTCATTTATGATCTTCGAGATATCTATACCACTAAAGCTCAGTCCATCGTAAGTAATATCCGTTACCAGAATCTCAATATCAAAATATCCTTCCTCAACATCGAAAAGAAGCTGATGGGGAGTAAATATTTTGATGGTATCCTTTCTGGTAACCAGTCTTTGTTCATTTATGATATCTACATACCGCTGCAGATCTTCCTTCTTGTCAGCACAAAGTCCTATTCTCATATCTCAATCTCATATCTATCCTTTAGCCAGAGTACCACGTTCATTATTTAATGGGCGTGGGTGAATGGCCTGCTCATTGATTTTGGATATACTGTTTAACTACATCCAAGGTGTTCA
>AUXO014522230.1_pt1 | contig 12041 bp, 9 predicted proteins | sample 768731 | NCBI WGS metagenome assembly AUXO01 (sample SAMN02715735, study PRJNA202380) | gut metagenome | biome: sheep rumen | host: Ovis aries | place: New Zealand: Palmerston North | reverse complement strand
CGGTAGTCGAGCATCGTGGGAATCTCACGGGGAGCCTTGCCCAGGGCATCATCCTTGACGATGATAACCGTCACACCGGCCATAGCCATATTCTTCTGTGCACCGGCATAGATGGCATCATACTTGGCCACATCGACAGGACGGCTGAAGATGTCGGACGACATATCGGCAATCAGGCGAACGGGTACATCGAGATCCTTGCGGATTTCGGTGCCATAGATAGTATTATTAGAGGTGATGTGCAGATAGTCGGCATCGGCAGGCACCGTCCAGTCCTTGGGGATGAAGGTATAGTTGGCGTCAGCAGAAGAAGCCACCTCAACCACCTCACCGAAGAGCTTGGCCTCCTTCATGGCCTTCTTGGCCCAGACACCCGTGTTGAGATAGGCAGCCTTCTTGATCAGGAAGTTGTAGGGAATCATGCAGAATTCGAGAGAGGCACCGCCACCGAGGAATATCACGGAGTAGCCTTCAGGCACTTGGAGCAGCTCCTTGACAAGAGCCACAGCCTCATCGACCACGGGCTGGAAATCCTTTGCACGGTGGCTAATCTCCATCAGCGAGAGACCAGAGCCATTGAAATCAAGACACTGTTTGGCGGTATTCTCAATCACCTCGCGAGGAAGGATTGAAGGACCGGCATTAAAGTTGTACTTCTTCATTTGTTTGAATGTTATTTTAATATGGTTATACAGTTCGTTTCCAAAAAACGCTGCGAAATTACACTTTTTATTTCATCCGACCAAATATTTGAGCAAGATTTCATAAAAATCGCATATTTTCTTTCATTTTGTCAACCGAGCTTATCAGTTAGACTGCCCTTTGGCCGCAAAGTTACAAAGAAAAACTGAATTGGCAAAGAGTTTTCCAGAGTTTAACCTTTTGGGGTTTTCTTTTTGCGTTTACGCTTTTTTTCGTAACTTTGCACCCGATATGTGCAACAGAGAACACCATATAATCATCAGCCTGGCCTCCAACGAACAGCAGGCTGAGCATCTTGCCAAAGCCAGAGAACAGCTGGAACGGTTCCTCGGCGACCTGCATTTCACGGCAGAACACTGGACTGACCCCATCCACTCCCATCGCCGGGAACGCTACCTGAACCAGCTATGTCGAGGCACTACCACCATGAGTGCCAATCGGCTGAACGAAGTGCTTAAGGAGATTGAACTGCGACTGGGACGCACTCGCAACGATGACGGCATCGTGGCCATAGACCTCGACCTGCTGCAGTATGATGAAGAACGATACCACCAGCGCGACTGGGAGAGAGACTACGTTAAGAACCTATTGAACGAATTATGAATAGAATACTTGTTATCAGCCTGTTACTATTGACAGGAATCAGCATCAAAGCCCAACGTTTTGAGGACTATTTCGAAGACCGCACGCTCCGACTGGACTATACCTTCTGCGGCTGCGACACCCTCCAGGACATCTATCTTGACGAACTCGTAGCCCTGCCCCGATGGTATGGCAAGCGACACCGGCTGCAGGAAGTGCCGCTGAAAGGCAACGGACAGATCATCGTGAGACGCCAGGCAGACAGCAGCGTCATCTACCGCCACTCCTTCTCCACCCTCTTCCAAGAGTGGCTCTCCACAGCCGAGGCCAAACGGGTGAAGAAGTCGTTTGAGAATGTCTTCCTCGTGCCATTTCCCAAGGAGGCGGTAGACATCACCGTGGAACTCTATGACTACCACAACCGCGTGAGTGCCACAATGACCCACCCCGTGGATCCACACGACATCCTCATACGCAGAGCCGGAGAGCGAAACTTACCCCCCTACACCACCCTGCATCAGGCAGCCGACACCAACCGCTGCATCCGCGTGGCCTATGTGGCAGAAGGCTATCAACAACAGGAGATGGGCACCTTCCTCGAAGACTGCCGCGTGGCGATGGAGTCGCTCTTCGCCCACGAACCCTTCAAGCAGAGGAAGGACTGCTTCAACCTCATCGCCGTGATGACACCTTCCGCCGACAGCGGCACCAGCGAACCCAACAAGGGCATCTGGAAACACACCGCACTCGGCTCGCATTTCGACACCTTCTACAGCAACCGCTATCTGACCACCCTCCACCTAAAGCGCCTCCACGACTTGCTTGCAGGCACGCCTTATGAACATATTATCGTGCTGGTGAACACCGACCGCTATGGAGGAGGCGGCATCTACAACTCCTACAACCTGACCTACACCCACGGCGACAACTTCCGTCCCGTTGTGGTACATGAGTTCGGACACAGCTTCGGAGGATTGGGCGACGAGTATCCCTACGGCAACGATGACCCGATGTATTTCGCCGACACAGAACCGTGGGAGCCGAACCTCACAACCCAGCACGACTTCAAGGGCAAATGGGAGCAGTTGGTGGATGAAGGGAAGGCAGGTCTCGTGGAAGGCGGCGGCTACTTGTCGAAAGGCGTGTGGCGCGGCTTCGAAAACTGCCGTATGCGCACAAACGAAGAGCCGGAGTTCTGCCTCGTCTGTCAACAGGCACTCCTCCGGCTCATCGATTTCTATGTAAAATAGGTGTTTACTTCGTGATGCGAATCCAGTCGGCATCTATCCACCCTCGGTCGCACTTCGGATCAGTTTCAGCAGCAATATAGCCGAACTTGGCACCAATCCACTTGCCCTGACGCATGGTGAACACATCGCCTGCGGGAGTGAACTTCTTGCCATCCTTGGAGTAGGCGAAAGTGACGGCAGCCTCATGCTTGAAAGTGCCATCGGCATTGGTGCCACCGATATAGCTTACATTGAGGCGCAGGTAGACATCTTCATGGATGCCAGGCTTATAGTCGATCTTGTCGGCTGCGGTGGGCTTTAGGGTGGCGATGACGGTTTCCTGCTGAGGCTTCCCCTTGTCGGCAGCTTGGCAGGTCATGCGGACGAGCTGGAACTCCTGTCCTACCCTGCGCACAACGAGGGCCGAATAGTCAAGTCCCATCATGATAAGTCCGCCAAACTGTCCATCGGCCTTGGAGGTCATGCGGAGCTTGGTAGTGACGGTGAAATTGTCGGCAGGCGTCTTCTGAAGCAGCAGGTTGGGCACTTCCCAGAAATTCTTCCAGCCATCAGAGAGCTTGTGGGTATAGACGCGGAACGTGCCGAAGGCCGTAGGCATGCCGAAAGCCTGATTATAGTTGGCGTGCCACTGCCACTGCAGACCCATCACTGGCGTATTGAACTCATCGTTCTCCACGGGATTGACAATCAGTGTGGAAGTGCTTTTCGGCTTCGCATAGATGGCAACAGGCTCGCCCTTCTTACCCATGACAGGCCACCCGGAAGACCAGTCGACTGGCTGGAGGTGAACCACACGCCCATAGGCCTCCTTATCCTGAAAGTGCAGGAACCAGTCTTCGCCGTATTTGGTATGAACCCAACCGCCCTGATGGGGGCCATTGACACTTGTCTTGCCCTGTGCCAGTACAATCTTATGCTCGTAGGGGCCGAACGGCGACTTGGAACGCATGGCCAGTTGGAAGCCGGTGGGCACGCCTCCGGCGGGACACATGATCCAATACCACCCGTCACGCTTGTAGAACTTCGGCCCCTCGCAGGTGCGGTTCTCATTGCCGTTGCCGTCGAATACGATGACGGGATTGCCTATAGCCCGTGTCCCATCGGGCGACATCTCCCTGACCGTCAGCACGCTGGCAAACTTGTTGCGAGAGTTGGCCCATCCGTTGACCAGGTAGCAGCGTCCGTCCTCATCCCAGAGCGGCGTGGTGTCGATCATGCCCTTGCCAGGAATGACGAGCAGCGGCTTGTCCCACTCTCCCGCAGGGTCGCCGCCTCGTGTCTTCACCATAAATACGCCATTGTCGGGGTCGCCCCAATAGATGTAGTATTCACCCTCGTGGTAACGGATAGAGGGTGCCCACACGCCATTGCCGTGCGAGGGAGCCTCAAACATCTCCTTAGGCTCCAGCTCACGGACGGCATAGTTGATGATCTTCCAGTTCACCAGATCCTTGGAATGGAGAATGGGAAGGCCGGGGATGCACTGGAAGGAAGACGCCGTCAGGTAATAGTCCTCCCCGCTCGGCCCCACACAGATGTCAGGGTCGGAATAGTCGGCATTGATCACGGGATTGGTGTAGGTTCCGTCGCCATTGTCGGGCGACCATACCTCCGACTTGTAGTCCTGACCATACGCCACGAATGGCAGCACTGCCACGACAAGATAGAAGAGTTTTTTCATAAGCGATTTATTTTTAGTTTGTAATGATTGTCGGTATACACGATACTCATCATGGAGTCGGGGGGCAACGCGCCATTAAAGGCCTCCGGAAGCGAAAGGGCAACATGCCCCATTGTCCTACGGAGATTGACCTCCACACAGGGATGAAGCAAGAACCCGTCGTTCTGATTGCCAGTGAGAATCATCATGTCGACACCGAATGGTCCCTTGTAGAAACCCTTGCAGAGAAGGCCTGCCTCCTGGCAAATGATTTCTTTAATATCGTCAAGTAATTCAACTGGAAGATAGCGACTTATCCTCTGTCGCTTTTCTTCTTCATCGGCTAATATGTTGCCAGTATAGGCAGCCTTGTTGGTAGAGAAGAGCGACAAGCCCCTGTAATGTGCCGCGCCAGCCCCATCGGCTTCAAACTCCATGCCGAGATCCATCACTTTATTGTAATAGGGCTCCACCATGATGCTGCCCTGCGTCGTCAGCACATTGGCCACCCATCGCCGCTGGTTGTCATCCAATGGCCTATCAAGAAAACGGATACCCCTGCCGCTACTGCTCCAAGGGGCCTTGACAACAATCCTGCCGTGCTCATCAAGCAGACGCTCCACATCGGCCAAGACATCAGTGTTCCACATCATGCCAGCGGTATGCTCCACCCTCAACTTGCTGAGTAGCTGCAGGGCTGTGTTCCGGTGCGACAATCGGCGAATGGCCTCCATCGTGGCCTCGCTTGGGAGCAGATGGGCATCGATGCCGTGACGCGAGAGAAAAGTGCGGATGGCAGGATCCCATCCCCAAGGACATACTTCACTGATAGGCAGACTACGGAGCTGATGCTTGGTGACAAAGCAGGAACAGCTGCGATGCACAACTCTGGCCAAGGCCTTCCTGGCTCCGTCCACATCAGCCACCAACACGACATCGCCTTCAGCAGCCCACAAGGCGGGCAGGAAGTCGAGGTCATCATGCAGTCGCCTACCGGCATGAGGGGCTGTATAATTACTCAGATTGGCAGCCAGTGCCAAATCGTGTTCTGGGTTAAAAATATGTAGTTTCATCACTTCAGGCCACAAAGTTACGCAAAAAAAGTCAAAAACCATCATTTTTATTTGGCATTCTGACTATTTTCCACTACTTTTGCAGAAATTAAACTCAAATAGATTATGCCAATAAAGATTTTAAGTGTAGATGACGAAAGCGATCTCGAATTGTTGTTGACACAATATTTTAGACGGAAGATCAGGAAAGGCGAATACGAGTTCCATTTCGCCCATAACGGTCTGGAAGCCCTGACCATGCTCCTGAAGGAAAAGGACTACGACATCATCCTGTCGGACATCAACATGCCGGAGATGGACGGCCTGACGCTCCTCACCAAGGTCAACGAGATGCGAAACCCAGCGCTGAAATGCATAATGGTGTCAGCCTACGGCGACATGGGCAACATCCGTCAGGCGATGAACAACGGTGCCTTCGACTTCGCCACGAAGCCCATCGACCTTGACGACCTGAGCCTGACAATAGAGAAAGCCATCCAGCAAATCGCCTATATCCGACAGATGGAGGCAGAGCACTCGCAACTGGTGTCTATAAAAGACGACCTCGCTGTGGCCAGTCAGATACAACAAGCCATCCTGCCGCGCATCTTCCCCCCATTCCCGGAGAATGCCGCACAGATGGACATTGCAGCATCGATGCACGCCGCAAAGGATGTGGGAGGCGACTTCTACGACTTCTTCCGTATTGACAACGACAGGATAGGCTTCGTCATAGCCGACGTGAGCGGGAAGGGTGTGCCTGCCGCCATCTTCATGGCTGTGAGCCGCACGCTGCTAAGGGCTACGGGCATAAAGGGCGTAACGCCGTCGGAATGTCTCAGCTACACCAACAACCTGCTGGCCAATGAGTCGGTAAACAGTATGTTTGTGACCGTATTCTATGGTATCTACAACATCTTGACGGGAGATGTGACATATTGTAATGCGGGACACAATCCACCTTATATCATCAAGACCGACGGCCAGGTGGAACGACTGCCTAACTCCCGGGATTTCGTCGTTGGCGGCATCGAAGGATTCCAGTATCAAGAGTCACAGCTACAGCTGAAGCATGGCGAGAGCCTCTTCCTCTATACCGATGGCGTGCCGGAAGCAATCAACACCGCCCTGGAGGACTTCACCGAAGCCCGTCTCGAAGCATGCCTGAAGAAACAGACCGAAAGCAGCTGCGCGCAGCAGATAACAGCCGTGAAGGCGGCACTGGAGGCCTTTGTGGGTGACGCTGAACAAAGCGACGACATCACGATGCTGTCTATCAAACGTCTTTAATACTCAACAGTCGTGGACGGGAAGACCATAACAACCTATAGCGCCATCGTGCTGTTGGCAGCTGCCGCTGCCACAGGTTTTGCAGGATGGTATTCTGATCATGCACGGATAGCTGGCCTCAAAGAAGAAATTGCCGAATTGAAGAAGAATGAGATGCGCTCCGCGATAGACAAGAGCATCAGTGCCCAGATGGAGGAGATAGCCTATGAGCAAAAGGAGATATCCGACGAACAGCGCGAGGAGGCTCTGGAACAGACACGCGTGGCCAACGAGATGCGCCGTCTGTCGGAAATAGAACGCATGAAAGCCATCGAGGCTGAGCATAATGCCGTCGTGTCAGAAAAGAAAGCCCTGGAGGCATCGGCCATTGCGGAGAGCCAGCGCATACAGGCAGAGCATCAGCGCATACAGGCAGAATTCTCCAAGCGTGTGGCCGACACCCTGAGCTACGTGGCCTTGGGGCGCTCACTTGGGTCGCTCTCCTACCTGCAGCTACAGGCCGGCAACGACGAGATGGCCAGCATGCTGAGCTATGCTTCCTATATATATACCTCGCGCTACCAGGGCGACGTCTACGATCCCGCCGTATTCAGGGCGCTGATCAACTCAAGCCAGAGTGTACAGCAATGGACGGAAAACAGCGGTAGCATCACAAACATCATCTCCATTCCCGGCGAAAGCAAGCGCTTCCTCACGGTGAGCAACTATGGGGAGGTTTTCCTCTGTGAGCAGAAGGGCAATCAACTTTCAGTGACCCCCATCGTCAGGGATTCCAACTATGATTTCCGCGACATCACTGTCAACAGTACTGGAACCGCCTATGCCGTCAGTCGTACCGGCCATCTGTTTGCAATCAAGAAAGATCTGAAAACACAGAAACTCATCAACCTAAGGGGGATAGTGCATCCCTTCAAGGCAGAAACTCTCAGCCAGAAAGAGCTCGTAGTGGTTGGCGAGCAAAGCATCGGCATTATTGACACCGAGCGCAATGAGCAGGTGAGCGTCTGGCAGCACCCCTGTCGCATCACCCTGTGCAGCCGGAAGTCGAACCACCCCATCATCTTTGACGACCAAGGGAAAATGCACCTTATAAAAGGTAAAGGCAAGTATATCACAAAGGATGTGCCGGTAAAGGGCAAGGTGACCGCCTATGCCGAATCGAAGAATACGGGGGTGGAAGTCTACGGCATGAGCGATGGCAACATCTATCTCGTGGATGTCAAGGGGAAAATACAGAAGCTGATAGGCCACCAGTCGCGCATCTCAAAGCTCAAGTTGAACGGGCGGCGGCTGTATTCTTCCAGCTACGACGGCAGCATGAAACTGTGGATCACCGACAAGGAGAAGGTGGAACCAGTGACGCTCATCTCCACCAGCAGCTGGCTCATGCACTTCAACTTCGATGGCGACAAGAAGACCATCTGGTTGAGTGACGCCCAGGGCCGGCTCATCGCCATCAACGTGTGGGTGGACAACATGCTGAATGTTATCAAGAATAAGATCAGGCGCAATTTCACGCCAGAGGAATGGAACTACTATATAGGCAGCAAGGTGGACTACGAACCGCACTTGTTGAAAGGAGGAAAGGAGGAAACACTATGAGACGCCTGATGCTCCTTTCCATTGCCTTGCTCAATGCCTGCATTGCCACAGCCTTCGGCCTGCCGTTCATCAAATACTACATGCCCGAAGACTATCATGCCAACCAGCTGAACTACGACATCGAAACCGACAAGGCAGGAAATGTATACGTAGCCAACTTCGAGGGCCTGCTCTACTATGACCATGCAGAGTGGCGCATCTTCCGCACCCCTGGCATCAGCCGCATCACAACAGTGAAACGAGGGCCGGACGACATTATCTGGGTGGGTGGCTACAACTACTTCGGAAGAGTGGACCGAAAGGCCAATGGCGACATCTGCCTCAAGCAGATAGCCAAGAAAGGAGACTTTCAGGGAGAGGTAATGGAAATCTTACTGAGTGACCAGGAAGTACGCTTTGTTACCCATGACGGGAAGATATTCCTGGTGGAAGGCGAACAAGTGAAGCTCATCAAGCAGGACAACAGCAAGGACGTTACCCCCTCAACCATCACCATTGCCATCGACAACGGGCTACAGGCCATCCTCAATGCCAACAAGGGACTGACGATAGCCGATGACAAGGGGCGAGTGCTCTACACCCTGAACGAGACCAACGGTCTGAACTCCAACTCCGTATCCGACATTGTGTACGATGGTCGAGGCCAGCTTTGGGGAGCTACCAACAAAGGCATCTTCGCCATCCAGATTCCATCCGCCCTGACCCATATTTCCCATTTGAACGGACTGGTGGGGGCTGTTCTTTCAATAAAGTCTTTCAATGGCAATATCTACGTAGGCACAGACGATGGACTGTTTGTCAATGACGGCCTCTCATTCAGAAAAATTCCAGGAATAAACCACGCCTGCTGGGATATGGCCATAGGCTCCTATGGACTGTTGGCCGCCACCGCAGAGGGGGTGTTCCTTATCAGCGCAGACAGAAGCACAAGACATCTGAGCACAAACAGTTCGCTTGCCCTATACATTGAGGGAACGACCTTCTATAGCTGCGAAATCGATGGCATCTACCAGATGCAGACAGACGGCAGCAAACGAACCAAGGTGAGCGACATCGACCGTATCAGCAAAATTGGCAAGGACAAGAACGGTAGGCTCTGGATACAAAACATCTTCGGACAAATCTGGTACAGAAAGCCTTCGGCAACCACCTTCGAACTCTACCGCGAAATGGCAGAGCAGGTGGCAACCTTTGTCATCTCAGAGGGCAACGTCTATGTGGTTGGAGCCGAGGCCACGAAACCATTCCCCTACCCCCTGTTCTCCTTTTCCGACGAACAGGGCATCGTGTGGCTTACCAACGACGAAGGAAAGGGAATCTACCGCTGGAAAGACGGAAAGCGGGTGACAGATATGGACCGGCTGCTGAACCGATTCAAGGATACCCGCATCCGCGCCATGCTGATACTGGGAGATGAAATCTGGCTGGGCAACGACAATGGCGTGGACATCATCAACCGGACGGTGAAAGCCCCAACGCTCAATATCATGTCGAAGCTGCAGATCAGGTCGGTAAGGCTCAGGAACGACAGCGTACTTTGGGGAGGAATCGGACAGGTCCCTACCTCCCTGCCCGATCTGGACACCGATGACAACAGCCTGCGCTTCACCTTCTCGCTCGACTACACTCCGGTGGTAGGACAGACACTCTACAGATACCGGTTGAACAACGGCGTCTGGAGTCCGTGGTTACCAAACAGCCAGGCCAACTTCCCCAATCTCTCGTATGGCAGCTACACGCTCTATGTAGAGTCAAAAGACGCTATCAGGCGAAACACCGAAACCGTCAGGATGGACTTCAAGATCAAGTACCCGTTCTACTACCGATGGTATATGTACATTCTCTACTTCATCCTGCTGATAGCCCTGATCTATGTCATACTACGCTTCAGGCTGAGAAGTCTTGAGAGGTCAAAGATACAACTGGAAAAAATCGTCAGGGAGAGAACCGCCGAAGTTGTCAGGCAGAAGAATGAGATTGAGGAGAAGTCAAACAGCCTGGAAACCGCCCTCACAGAACTGGGCAACGCCCAGAAGGAGCTGATACGCCAGGAGAAAATGGCAACGGTGGGTAAGCTCACCCAGGGTCTCATCGACCGCATCCTGAATCCGATGAACTACATCAACAACTTCTCGAAGCTTTCGCAGAGCCTTGTGGACGATCTGAAACAGAACATCGAGGATGAAAAGGAAACGATGAACGAGGAGAACTATGAGGACACGCTCGACGTGATAGACATGCTTCGGGGCAACCTCGTGAAAGTGGAGGAGCACGGACAGCACACCACACGCATACTCAAGGCTATGGAGGAAATGCTCAAAGACCGGAGCGTGGGCATCACAAAGATCGACCTTGCCGATGTGCTGCGGCACGATGTGCAGGCATTGAAGACATTCCACGCCCAGGATATCGCAAACAGCCACATCAACTTCCAGGCATCCATACCCGAAGGGCCGATGCTGGTCAATGCCAACGCCGACCTGCTGAGCAAGTCGGTCATGAGCATGCTGGCCAATGCCGTCTATGCCGTCGTGAAGAAGGCACAACGGGGGAGCTACGACCCTGTGGTGTCCTTGACGGCTATGGAAGAAGACGGATTCTACAAGGTAACGATACGGGACAACGGTATCGGCATAGAAGACAACATCATTCAGAAAATCTTCGACCCCTTCTTCACCACCAAGACCACCGCAGAGGCTTCCGGCGTGGGACTCTATCTCAGCCGTGAAATCATCCAGAACTATGGGGGTGACATCCATGTGGAATCACAAAAAGACCAATATAGCGAATTTACGATTACTTTGCCCATTCTAAAATAACCAGGCTTATGGAAAAAGATGTCGAACAACTGAAAGAACAGCTTAAGCAGCAAGAGAAACTGGCGGCACTGGGACTGCTGAGTGCCGGTATCGCCCACGAGATACAGAATCCCCTGAACTTCGTCATCAACTTCAGCAAGATGTCAGACCAACTTCTCAAGGATCTTGTGGAAATCGTGGAAGACAACCAAGCCCATATCCCTGCCGACGACCTTGACGAAATCACAGAAATAGTGACAGACCTGAAAGAGAACATGGCCAGGATTGTGGAGCACGGAGAACGGGCCGTCAGCATCATCCAGAACATCCTGCTGATGTCGCGTGGAAAGCAAGACGAGTATATGGTCTCTGACATCTGTCATATCGTGAAGGAGAACCTGTGGCTCGCCTACCACTCCATGAGGGCCAACTACAAGAACTTCAACGTCAGTATCCATGAATCCTACGATGAAGCGATGCCGAAGGCCAAAGTGATTCCGCAAGACTTGAGCCGCGCCGTGCTGAATGTGGTCAACAATGCCTTCTATGCAGTCTGGGAGAAGTCGCAAGACGATTCCGACGGCTACACTCCAGAAGTGACTGTCAGCGTGGGCATGAGCGATGGAAATGTCATCATCCGCATGCAGGACAACGGAACGGGCATGGACGATGAGGTGAAGCAACACATCTTCGACAATTTCTACACCACCAAGCCCATTGGCAAGGGTACCGGCCTGGGCATGGGCATCACCAAGAGCATCATTGAGGACAAGCACGGAGGGCGCCTGACATTCGACTCCACGAAGGGAGTAGGCTCCAGCTTCACCTTTGTTATCCCTATCAGGAAATGAGACGTCTGTTCCACCTTATTATATATATAGCAGTCCTACTGAGTGCCTCAGAAGTTTCGGCACAGGAGAAGGGTTCCCGGCAGTTCTATGACCAGGCAGAATCTGCCTATAGGCTCGGCAAGATAGAACAGGCCATGCAGCTGCTCGATGACCATATCGGAAGTTTCCACGGGTCACTTCTCCAAAGTGCCTATCGCCTGCTTGCATTGTGCAACCTGGCTCTCGACCAGAACGAACAGGCTGAAAAGAATGTG
>AUXO012772204.1_pt1 | contig 12041 bp, 11 predicted proteins | sample 768731 | NCBI WGS metagenome assembly AUXO01 (sample SAMN02715735, study PRJNA202380) | gut metagenome | biome: sheep rumen | host: Ovis aries | place: New Zealand: Palmerston North | reverse complement strand
ACTTTTTCTCTATCGAATCCGTTTTGAATGAATTTTCCATCTGTATTTGTTGTAATAACAAAATAATTTTTATCTTTAACCAATCCATATATTTTTTGATACAACTCATTTTTTTCATTCTCATAATATGAAAAATAAATATGTTTTGCCCAATATGCCCATTTTTCTTCTGATGTTTGAAATTGATAAAAACTTGAAGTATATAAATCTTTAAAGTTATATTTTTCAATGTATTCTTTGAAGTCTTCTTTAAATTTTTCTCCTGAATAATGAAATCCTGCAGATTCTGATAATCCTGCTCCTGCTCCTATTAGTATCGCATCTGCTTTACTCAGTAGTCTAATTATTTTCTTTAAATCTGTCATAAAAACCTCCTGTTATAATCGTTATTATATATTTCTTAAATATAATTCATAATCTTTATCTGTGAATGTACAAAAAACTATTTTATCAAAAATGTAGTTATTTTCATTTATATAATCTTTTACAGCTTTTATTGCAATTTTAGATGCTTCATCATTTGGATACGAAAAAATTCCTGTTGAAATGCATGGAAATGCAATTGTTTTTAAATTATACTTTTTGGCGATATCTAGTGAATTTTTGTAACATGAATATAAATCTTCTTCATCTTTTTTTTGAACTGTTTTCTTAACTTCTGGACCAACTGTATGTATAACATATTTACATGGTAAATTGTACCCTTTTGTAATAATTGCTTCTCCATTTTGTAAAAAATAATTTTTATTTTTCATTATCTCGTTACATTCATTTCTTAATTCTAATCCTGCACTTACCCCAATTATGTTGTCTAGACATTTGTGTGATGGAATAAAACATCCTAAACCTTGATGATTTGCTGGATTAACAATAGCATCAACTTCTAATCTTGTTATATCTCCTTGCCATATACAAATATTTTTATATTTTTTCTCTATCTCACTAAGTTTTATGATACCTTTTTCCATTAATTTTTCTTGTAAATATTTATTGCTTTTTTCAATAAATTCCTCACTTAATGGTTTAGGTTTTCTAATACTTACTAAAGATCTATACATATGTTCTTTTTCTTTTAGTGAATTTGGTATACTTACAGGAATATTATCTTCATTAATCATGTATTTAATTAAAAAATCTAAATCATCCATTTTATCACCTTTCATACTACACTTTACACAAATAATATATATATTATAACACTTTTATTAAAATTTTACACTTTTAAATTATTAAAATATAAAAAGGATTTTTATATAAATCCTTTTACCTTATTAATTTTTTTCATTTTTTTACTCCATTTTCTTGGAGTCTTACATAAAAAAGACTCCTATATTTCTATAAAAGTCTCGTTCTTTAAAAGTAAACCCAGATAGTTAAAAAAGTTGATATTTCAAGATATTATTGTACTAGGCCTTTTGCCTTTCTATTGTATTTTTATAGTCATCATAGTTTCCAACATAGGAAATTAATTTCTTATCCTCAATTCTTACTATTCTTGTTGCTACTTTATTAATGAAGTATCTATCGTGTGAAATCATTAGTACTGTTCCTGTATAATTTAGTAAAGCTTCTTCTAACACTTCTTTTGTATTAATATCTATATGATTTGTTGGTTCATCAAGTATTAATAAATTGTTATCTTTTTGCATTATACAAAATAATTTTAATCTTAATCTTTCTCCACCAGATAATTTATTTAATTTTATAAAAATACCTTCTGAATAGAATAAAAATTTTGTTAAGGCACTTCTTAGTATTTCTTCTGAACCTATAAAGTATTTTTTTGCTTCTTCTAGCACTGTCAAGTTTTCATCATCAAATACAATATCTTGTGGAATGTATCCTATCTTTACATTTGAACCTATTTTTATATTTTCGTCATTATTTATTATTCTTTTTATTAGTGTACTTTTTCCTGTACCATTATTTCCCATTAGACAGATTCTTTCTTTATACTTTACAAATAAGTTTACATTTTTTAACAGTTCTTTGTTTTCAATATTTAAACTATATTTATTTAATTCAATTACATCATTTCCACTTCTTGATTCAACATTAAATTTTATATTTATTTTATTAGTTGGCTGTGGTTTATCTAGCAATTCAATTTTTTCTAGTCTTTTCTCAATACTTGCTGCTCTTCTAAAGAATTTTTCTCCACATGGATATGCTAATCTACCATACTCTTTCAATCTTTTAATTGATTTTTTCATTGCGTCTATTTGTTTTTGTTGAGTTTTGTATTCATTAAATTCTCTCATTATTCTATTTTCATTTTCTTCTAAATAATATGAATAATTACCATGAAATATTTCTTCTTCGCCATTATCTATTAATATTGTTTTATTTGTTACTTTATCTAGAAAATATCTATCATGAGAAACAATTAAAACTGTTTTTTTACAATTAATTAAGTAGTTTTCTAACCATTCTATCATACTTATATCTAAGTGATTTGTTGGTTCATCTAACAGTAATATATCTTTTTCTTCTAATAATATACTAATTAAATTGATAATTGTTTTTTCTCCACCTGATAAGTTTTCGTATTTTTTATCTAATAATTTTTCTACTTTAAATGCAGACGTTATTTTATCAATTTTTGAATCTATTTCATATCCACCAAGATTTATGTATTCTTCTTGCAATTTTGAATATTTATTTATACATTTTTCTAATTCATTATCTTTCAGTGTATACATTTTTTGTTCTTCAAGATCCATTTTTTCTTTTATTATATTTATATTTTTAAATGAATTATATAGTATTTCTTTTACATAATAATTATTTAATTCTGAATCAGGTATTTGTTTTAATAAACCTACTTTTGCGTCTTTTCTTATAAAAATATCTCCTGAGTTTTGATTTTCTTCTTTTGAAATCATTTTTAATATTGTTGATTTGCCACAACCATTTTGCCCTATTAAAGCTACTTTTTCATTTGTTTTTATTTCAAAATTTACATTATTTAACACTTTTTTTGTACCATAATTTTTTGATACTTTATTTAATACTATTTCTAGCATTTTATCACATCCTTTAAAAATAATAAAACCTATACAACTGTATAGGTTTCTATACAGATGTAGGCACGACAAAAACTCACACCTACACCTTTATTTTTTTAGATGTCGGTGTGAACTACTCTGTATATGCGATTACTTTATTTATATACATATTATTCACTCCTTGTTCATAATTATATACTAAATGAAAAATTTGTCAAACAAAAAAAGCTATATTAGCTTTCTTTTACAATTTGTTGTACTTTTGGATTTTTTAACAATTCAGCTTTTCTTTTTTCATAATTTTTAATTTCTTCTCTAATCATATCACAATATGTTTCAACTGTTGAATCGCTTGCTTCTTTTTGTTCAATTATATTACATTTATAATTATTTGAATTATCTCCATCTACTAATATATGACTATCATTATATGTTAATTCAAAATTAAATTGTATATAATCTTCTTTTATATTTGAACTTACATTTAATACTGTCATAACTCCACTTTCATATTCCATTTTTAGAAGAATAAAATCATATGATTCTTTTGATAATGAATATTCTTCATAATTTGATTCTTTTTCATTTAGAAGATCATCATAATAATCATCTATTGTATTACCTGTTGTTATATTTTTATAGAATGCTTCATCTTGATCATTTGTATAATATCCTTCTTGTTTTAGTTCATTTTGTAATTGATTATTGTTCTTGTTAGCTGCAACTCCAAATATTATTAGTAGAATTAATATTACAACTCCAATACCAATATATATTATTTTATTATTATTTTTTTTCCTTCTTTTGTTCATATTTCCTCCTTATATTACACTAGAAGTTTTTGAAAACAAACCATTTGCTATACTTATAACAGTTTTTGGCCAGTCAGAACAACCTGGGCAATAATTTGTTACTACTGCAGATGGACTTGTTCCATGATAATATGGTCCCCCTGGAGTTAAATAATTTTTATGTAACATGCTTGCATGATAATCTATAAAATCTCCTGCTGAATCAAAGTGTGCAAATTTGCAATTGTAATTACTTCCACATCCGTTTGATGGGTGAGCACTACTTTCACAAACTCCGCCTAAATTATTACAATTCCTACTAATTGCTGATGTTACCCATCCTGATTCATTTGCTTCAACACCAAGTAAGAAAAATACATTCACACTATATTTGTTTTCTGCAGTTATTAAGTTAGGTGCATATGGAATAAAATTTTTAGCATTTCCTCCGTATGCATTAAGTATACCTATCAATTGTGTACTTGTTAAATTACTTTTTTTTGTTACATCGCTACTATCCCAGACTACATCTCCAATTTGTTTTGCAGTTCCTTCAATTACCTCATTGCTACTTGATGATGAACTTTTAGGTTTTGGTGTTCCATTTTCATATTCATCTGAGTTTGCATATATACTTTTTCTACCATCATTTAGACTTATATATCTTGCAGGGCCTGAATATTCTGTAATACTATTCCAACATGCACTTAAAGTATATGAATCTTCGAGTAATCCCATTACTACATTTAATAATGTAGGAATTAGAAATATTAACACTGCAGCTATCGCTGAATTTTTAATTTTATTTATCAGTTTTTTATCATCTGGATTACTCATCAAGTTAACTAAATGTATTGTTATCGCTACTATAAGTAGTATAGGTACAATTATTTGAATTATTCCTAATATACTTTTAAATATTTTTAGTGATGTAGCAAGAGCTGGTGATGAACAAGTATTAATTATATCTAATATATACATCATTTTACTACCTCGCTATTAATATATCACAATCTTTATTCTTTCTCAATCATAAAAGGAAAAAGAGGCTTATCCACCTCTTCTTTTTGATAACATCCATCCTATAACGTTTGAATCTGTATCATCTAATACACGTTTCGGCAAAAATGGATGTCCTTGATTTTGATATTTAAAAATTTCTGCTTCTCCACCTGCTGCTGTTAATTGATTATAAAGTGGTACACATGAACTTGCCCATTTATCATTTACTCCATAATAAATTCTTGTTGGAACTGTCTTTAATACACTTACAGTAGAAGGACTATAACTTCCTATTGACATAATAACTGCACTTGAAAAATAATTTGGATGGTTAGCTACTATTGGTGGAACTGAGTTTGCTCCCATACTAAATCCTGATAAACTAATTCTATCTCTATCAATTCCGTGTGTAGTAATAACATTTTCAATTAAATTGAATAATGTTGACTCATTACCAAGCCATGTACCGCTTGGTAATTGTGGAAGTAGAACATATGCAGGATACTCGGTTCCTTGTGATAAATGAGCTGCAAATCCTCCATCACCTTTTAATTTTTCGAGATTATTTCCTTGATCTCCATTACCATGTAAAAATATAATTAATGGTTTATTAGAATTTACATTTTTTGGTATATATAAATAATAATCCCAACCATTGAATTTTAATGCATGTAATCCACTATCAGTATTTACTACGTCTGTTGTTTCATCACCAATGTCTGATGAAGATTTTTTTGGTTTTGGTGTACCTTTTTCATAATTATCTGGACTCTGATATATTGAATCAGGTGTTGTTGTATTTGTTTTTATATATGTTGGCATTAAACCATTATTTTTTGTTGAAATACTATTCCAACATGCACTTAACGAAAAACTTTCATCCATTAATCCCATTACAAAATTAACTAAAAATGGAATAAAAAACAAAAGTATAATTGCAATTAATGAATTAAAAATTTTTTTAGGTAGCTTTTTATCCTCTGGATTACTCATTAAATTAACTAGATGTATTATTAATGCAACCATAAAAATTATTGGTCCAATTATTTGAATTATTCCCAATATTCTTTTAAATACTGTTAATACGTTTCCTAAAGCAGGTGAAGAACACTCATTCACCAAATCCAATATTTCAATCATAAGCTTCCCTCTTCTTTTTTTTAATATAACATATTTTATTTTAATTCTCAATAAATATAGTTGTATTAATTATTTGGTTTCACAAACTATACATATTATATTTTGAATACGTATTTAGGAGGTGGTGTCTATTAATCTTAAATGTTGGTTTTTTTATATAATAATTTTGGCACTACTTTGTATAGTTTTAAGATTAATTTTTTAGACAAAAAAAGAAGCAATAGCTTCTTTTTAATTTTTTCCAAATGCAGTAAATGATAACATTAATCCACCACATATATTTGATGAGTGTTCATCATATCCATATTCTCCAAAAGTAAATACAGTTATGAATGGTACTCCTTTTGATTCTTTTAATAGTTGTTTATGAACTTCTTCTATTCTACTACCGATTCCTAATCTTCTTCCTGCACAGTGTATTAATAATAGTGCAGCTGGATCTGTGTACATTTTTTTTCTTAATCCTTTTAGTGTTATACCAGTTGAATCAATTAATTCATCTACTGTTGATTCTAATTGAATGATTGCGGTTCCTTCTACAACTTTATTTCCAAGTGTGATTGTATCATCTGCAGTTGTTTTTGTTCCCATGTCATTTCCAAACATCGGATGTCTAATAATTGTTAAATTTCCCAATGGATCTTTTACACCTAATGGTTTTGTAACAGATGCAACTAATATGTTATCTCCTTTTAAACTATTTGGTGATGAATTAATCCAATGAGCATATTTTTTTAATGCTGATATTCCATCAATAGTTACCAAAGTTCTATTATCTTTTACTTTTGTAATTAATCCCATATTGTTTGTTTCTCTATAACATCCTGCAAAAGATGTCATAATTTCATTATCAGTATAGAAAAATGCTACAGCAACACCATCTTTAAATACTTTATCATCACAAATTATTTTCCAATTTCCTTCTACTGTATCGTCTGCTGCACTTCCACCAAACATTGGAACTCTTCCAATTACATCTTGAATTCCCATAAGGTATTCTTCTTCTTCTCTTGGACTTGCAACCATGTAAAAGTATGCTGGTGCTCTTGTAGATTTTGCATTTTCAACAGCTGCTATTGCAACTTTTCTTCCTATTGCTCTAGCATCTTTTCCTGCTTCATGACATGCAATTCCAACTGTCATATTTTGATCATTTAATGAAAGCATTCCAGCAAATCCATTTTCTGATGTAATATATCCATCTGGAACAATTATTCCTGTACTACTTGTACAACCTATAATTGGTGCAGTTGTAGCACTTTGAACACCTTTTATTACTTTTTTTATATCACATTTATCTGATGTATATAGGAAGTTAATTTTAACATTACTAAAGTCTTTTGTTGACTCTTTTGCTGTTTCTAGCCCCATCATAAAATTGTCTTGATTTATACTATATCCTACTTTAGATTTTAACATTTATTTTGCTCCCTTTTAATATGCTTCTTTATATAATGCAATTAAATCATCAACTGTAACTTCTCTAGGATTTCCAGGTGTACATGCATCATTAATTGCTTGTTTTGCTAATGTTGGAATCATATCTTCTGGAATTCCGATTTCTCTTAAAGTTTGAGGAATATTTAATCTCTTTGATAAATCTCTAACAGCTTCTACAACTTTATTTACTGCTTCTTCATCTGATAAATCATTCATATTTAAACCAAATGCGTTACCCATATTTCTAAATAACTCTGGACAAACTTGACCATTAAACTTTAATACATGAGGTAATAATAATGCATTTGCTAATCCATGTGGTGTATCAAAGAATGCACCTAATGAATGTGCCATAGAATGAACAATTCCTAATCCAACATTTGAGAATCCCATTCCAGCTATATATTGTGCATATGCCATTTTTTCAACTGCAATATCATCTTTTTCATTTGCAGCTTTTTCTAGATTTTTGTAAATTAATGCCATTGCATTTATATGGAACATATCAGGAATTAACCATCCTGCTTTAGTTATATATCCTTCCATTGCGTGAGTAAGTGCATCCATTCCTGTTGATGCTGCAATTTTTTGTGGCATTCCTTGCATTAAATCTGGATCTATTATTGAACATACTGGTATATCATGTGGATCAACACAAACCATTTTCTTCATATTATTTTCATCAGTAATAACATAATTAATTGTTACTTCAGCTGCTGTTCCAGCAGTTGTTGGCAAAGCAAATAATGGTAATCCTTTATTTCTTGTTTCAACAACTCCATCCAAGCTTACAACTCCGCTATGTTCTGGATTAGTCATAATTATAGATATAGCTTTAGCTGTATCAATTACACTTCCTCCACCTACAGCAACGATTGCATTAACATTGCTAATTTGAGCTAACATTAATCCATCTTGAACGTTACTTACAGTTGGATTTGGTTTAACATGTAAGTATACAAAATATGTTATTCCTGCTTTTTCTAATTCATCAATAACTAATCTTGTAACATTTGATTCCATTAAATTAAAATCTGTTACAACTAATACTTTCCCTAATCCCCTTGATTTTAATTCAACACCTAATTTTTCACGTGATCCACGACCAAAATAAGATGTCTCGTTTAGTACCACTCTATTTACCATTTTCTAGCCTCCCTATTTTCTATATTATAACATACTTTGTTGTAATATAAATATATTTATTAAAAAAAAAATAAAAAGATACACTATATTAATGTATCTTGTGATTTAGAATTTAATGTTAAATCAGCAATTCTTCCATCTTTCATTGCATAATATCCAGCAGCTGCAATCATTGTTCCGTTATCGGTACAATATTTCATAGGTGGAATTGATAGTTTTACATTTAATTCATTTGTCAATTTTTCCATTTCTGTTCTTAATCCATTATTTGCTGCTACTCCCCCAGCAACTATTACGTTCTTTATATTTTTTTCTATTATTGCTTTTTTTACTTTTGAAGTAATTGATTCAACTGCAACTTTTTGGAATGAACAAGCTAAGTCTTCTTTTCTTAATTCGTTTCCTCTTTGTTCTTCATTATGTGCTAAATTTATAACTGCACTTTTTAATCCACTGAATGAAAAATTGTAACTATCATCTTTTAATGGAACAGGTAACTTATATGTATCCTTACCAATACTAGCTAGTTTATCTAGTTTTGGTCCTCCTGGATATTCAAGATTAATAACTCTTGCTACTTTGTCATAACATTCACCTATTGCATCATCAAGTGTTCCACCAATTTTTTTAAATTTATAGTGGTCTGTCATTTCAATTAATTCAGTATGGCCTCCACTTACAACTACTGCTAATAAAGGAAATTCTAATGGCCTTACTAAACTATTTGCATATATATGTCCTGCAATATGATGAACTGGAATTAATGGTTTGTTATATATAAATGATAATGTTTTTGCTGCTTCTAATCCAATTAGAAGTGAACCAATTAAGCCTGGTCCATATGTAATTGCTATTGCATCAATTTGCTCCATTGTCATATTTGCTTTTTCAAGACATTCCTCTAATACCATTGTTATATTTTTTACATGATGTCTACTTGCTATTTCAGGAACAACTCCACCAAAATCCTTATGAATATCTATTTGTGTAGAAATTACTGTTGCTATTTCTTCTGTTCCATTCTTTACAATTGAGGCACTAGTTTCGTCACAACTACTTTCTATTCCTAATATGTATGTATCCTTCATAATATCACCTTTGCTTCTCAATGTATTTTAACACAAAAGACTCCTTTTTACTAGTGGGAGTCTTTATTATATTTTCTTTCCATTAAAATTCCATCAATGCCTTCATAATATGATTTTCTAATTGCTTTCTTTTCAAATCCATTTTTTTCATATAAATGAATTGCTGGAAAATTATCTTTTCTTACTTCTAATGTAATATCTCTTTCCACAGATTTTATCATTTCTTTTATTAAAAAATCACCTTTTCCACAATTTCTGTGGATAGAATTAATTTCAAATTGATTAATTTCTGCCCTCTCATATATTACACTATAATATATATATCCTATTATTTCATCATTTTCTTTTAGAATCATTAATTCAGCATATGGATTATTCTCAAATTCATTTTTAAAATAATTTAAATCTATAAATGAATTATCCAATTTATCAATATTTTCTAATTTAACTTTTTCTATCATAGTTTGCTTTCTTCTGCTTCAGTTAATTTTAAGTATTCCGGATTAACACTATGTGGATTTTGTGATTCTTTTTCTTTATAAAAATCTATTATTTTTCCAAGATTTGGATCATATTTATAAATTGAATCAAAGCAATCAAATTCATCATTTGAAATTATTTCATAATTATCAATTTTATTTAATTCTACTTTTAAATCATCAATTTTTATATGTTGAGGTTTTAGTATCACTTTATTATTTTCACCAAATATTCCTGCAAATACATATCCTCTTCTAGCATTTATTATTGGAACATGAATACGGTTTTCATTTCCTGACAATGACATTGCTTCTAATGATAAAATTGTTGTAATTGGAATATTTAAGCTCCATGCATATACTTTCGCAATAGTAATTCCAATTCTTATTCCAGTAAAACTTCCAGGTCCGTTTACTACAATTATTTTATCAATATCTTTTGGATTGATATTGTTATTTGTAAACATTGAAACAATTTTTGGAAGTGCAACTTCTGATAAGCTTTGTCCATATTCTTCTTTTATTTCACTTATAATTTTATTATCTTCTGAAATTGCTGAATAAAGATAGCTAGATGAAGTATCTATATATAGATATCTCATAATATTGCCTCACAAAGTTCCTCATATTTTCTACCATATGGTGTTATAGTAATAATTCTTTTATCTTCATCTTCTGAAGAACTTTTTATTTTTATATCTAGTCTTTTTTCAGGAAGATAGTCTTCTATCATATCTGCCCATTCAATTATTGTTATTCCTTTTTTATTGAAATATTCTTCAATACCTAGATCATCAACTTTACCATCTAAACGATACACATCCATATGATATAAAGGCATTTCACCTGATGTATATTCCTTAATGATATTAAATGTTGGAGATGTAACTTCTTCTTTTACTTCAAGTGCTTGTGCAAATCCTTTAGTAAAAACTGTTTTTCCACTTCCTAGATCTCCTTTTAAGCATATTACCATGTTTGGAAATTTTTCTGATTCAATATTTTGTGCTAATTCTATTGTTTCTTCTTCTGAATATGTTGTAATTTTAAAATCCATTTCTATCACCTAGAAATTATTATACCAAAAAAAAAGAGTTATACAACTCTTTAAAGATTTTTTTACACATATAGAACAATTTATTGTCACCTAGAAATTGAAATATTGTTAATAATCATTGCTGGAGATGCAAAAGATGTAGCTGTAAACTCTAATTTTTCACCGATTTCCTCTATATTTGATAATAATTCAAATATTGTTGTTGATAAAATAGATGATTCAATTCCTGATATTAATTTACCATTTTCCACAATAAATCCAAAAACTTGTAATGAAATTGTCCCGTTTACTGAATTAATTGATGTAGCACCAGACTCCATATAATCAGCAATGTATATTCCATTATCTAATTTTTTTAACAATTCATAGTCTGATAATTTTCCAGGTAAAACATACATATTCTTTGTAGCAATCCTATCATAACCATTTCCTGTAGAAGTTGTCTTGGCTAATAAGGCTTCTTTAATATTATATAATTTTGTTTTTATTACTCCATCTTTTATTATATATTTTTTATATGTTTTTGTTCCTTCATTATCAAATAGTCTATATCCAGGATAGTTTTTATTTGTTGGATCTTCTATTACTGTTAATTTATCACTAAATACTTTTTTATTTATTTTGTCATCTAAACAAGATATTTTATTTCTTATTGCTGAAGCTGAAAGCATATGTCCAAAGCTTCCAATTATTCTACCAGCTACTCTTTTATCCAATATAATATTATATTTTCCTGTTTCAATTTTCTTTTTGTTTCTTAAAATTAATGTCTTTTTAATTACTGATTCAGTAAATTCTTCAAAATTAATTTCATTTTTATCTGTTGTTAATATTTTTTCATCATAGCTTGTAAATTCACCATTTTGTTCAGTAATAATTTCAACTATAAA
>AUXO011348302.1_pt1 | contig 12041 bp, 23 predicted proteins | sample 768731 | NCBI WGS metagenome assembly AUXO01 (sample SAMN02715735, study PRJNA202380) | gut metagenome | biome: sheep rumen | host: Ovis aries | place: New Zealand: Palmerston North | reverse complement strand
GAAACTGAATTTATGGGAGTTGGTAATACTACTTCTACAACAATTGACAGATGGTCTATTACTATTCAGACTGAAGATATTACAAAGGAAAGCTGGATAAAAGTAGGAGTAAGAAGTATCACCGATGTAACTGTAAAAAGTGAAGAAAAGACTATCCAGGTCAAACCAAGTGATTGGGATAAATGGTCAAAATGTGTTTTGATAAACTATAATCCACAACTTATCAAGGGACAAGGCTTGAGATTGTACCTTGAAACTCCTGATAGTGTTTGTCACATTGTTGGTCATGTTCAAAATAATGGAGGCACGACATTGTCGAGAAGAACATGCTAATATAAAATCCTCTACATAATGTAGAGGATTTTTACTTATTAGTACCAAACTCGTTTTCCGTCAACAAGTTTCCAATGTTTTCCTTTTGTAGCTGCAGACATCTTTCTCTTTGTTTCTTCTGTCATTGGGTGACCTTTATGAGGATGAGGTTTATTCATACGACTTTCTGATATTTTCTTCTTAGCTTCTTCAGAAAGATGTTTTCCTTTTATCCAAGGAATTTGACCTTTATTAGCTTCAGATATTTTCTTTTTGGTTTCCTCAGAGTGGTGTTTGCCATAAAAACTATTGAGCTCTCCAGTTTTTCCTTTCCAGTGCAAACTATTATGTTCTTTTGTTGTTATAAATATAAGTTCCTCTGGTGGCCTATCATAGTACACACCCAATGCAATAAGTTCTTCTCTTGTAAGATCTACAAGACGCCTTTCCCCATCAGAAGTGTGAGTTTCTAACCTGTGGTGACATTCCCATACTTGAGTCGTATCTGCTATAGCTTTTTCATAATTTTCGATTAGTTCTGGATGAGTACAATATGTCAATTTACAACATGTACCATCTTTTTTCAATTTGAATTTATTTTCGTTTATCATTTGATTATCTCCACTTCTCCCATTGGGCTAATCTTCGCTACTGCAAAGAATTTGTTGTTGTTACCACTTATACCGTAAAGGATATTATTTTGAATATCTGTAGCCAAATACCAAATATTCCTTACCTTTTTATCCACGATATGTTTTTGTATCATTTCTCGTATTACTTCATTTTGCATCATTATTCTAAATCCTCCAAAATCATCTGATATACTTCTAAACCAACTGTATCGATACAGTACTGTCTTATCAATGCGCATTCTTCATTAGAAAGAAGGTCTAAAAAGTAATTTGCTGCTATATCAACAAGATTGTAGCAATCTCTCAAATCTTCGTTTGAAACTCCAGGAATTTCTTCTTCATCTGAATAATTAGTATCATCGAAAAAACCACGTAATCCAGCGCATAAAGCAACTAATGCAGGTCCTAAGTTTTCTTTACTTACAACCAACTCAAATTCATAGGTATTGTTTAGCTTTTTAGCATATGTTCCATCCGGAGCATTCCAATCAACATCTGAACTATATTCTATTGATTTTATTTTTATTTGAACCGGTGCTGCAATTGCTTCAATTTTTGCTTCTGCTTCAGAAATTTTCTGGTCAATAACCTCTGTTGACTCGCCTTTTAGAGTTAGATTTGCTTTTTTATCTAAAAGATTGTAATAGTAAATCTTTTCCATACGTTTTGAAATTTCAGCTTCTCTTTTGTAACTTTCATTCAAGTCATCAACATATGAATAAAAAGTACTAAAAAGATTTTCATTTCTGATGTTTTCATTAGCTACAACTGAGCTAACCATTGCAAATAATAATACGATTGTAACGATAAATTTTTTCATTCTCTAACTCCTTAGATATTTATTATAATAACAATATAAAAGACTTTACCTAAAAGTTCAGTGATTTATATTTTTTCTTATTTAGATTATACTTTTTATCTTTTATTTGTTCAATTATTATATGTATATTATAGATAAAAAGTATAAAAAAGTTGCAATTATTTTCTTACTTATATTAGTAAGGTCCATATAATAAAAATAATTACTAAAATAATGAAAAGTATTGGCATATTACTTCTTATCTTTATTTTTCTCTTCCCAAGCTTTTACAGAAGCCTCCAAATTCTGAACAGTTTTAGTTGGATAAAACTTATTACCATTGATAGACACCCATAAAGGTTTTCCTGGTTTTTGTTCATTACAATAGTGATTGGAAACTAAGAATTGCCATACTTTATCAGTCATACCTTTTTCATATAACATTTTCTTTGTTATACCATTACCACCCATTGCACCGTTCACTTTAGCAAACTTACACATTTGAATGAACATTTTTATCTGTTCCATTCCATCTGCTCTTACTTCTTCAAATCTGATTTGTTTTACTGTTTTCTTCATTTCTAAAACTCCTTATAGAAAAGGTTGGTATTTATCCAACAAGATTCTTTACAATATAATTAGTACAATTTATAAAATATATAATAACATCTTTTTTTATAGTGGAAGATGTAAACCACAAGCTAATTTATTCCAAGTTGTTTGAGTATGCAAGTTACTGCCAACGGCAGCTTTTCAACTTGGTTATATTATAATTAGTACAAACTATAAAAATAAGTTACTTTTTATTCTCCTATATTTAGTTAGTTATTTTTTTTGGCCAAATCTCATTTACTTTCTTCCAATCAATTTTATATTGTATTGTACCAAAATGTTTATTATAGCCTTTTTCTGTAACTAGATTTCTTTCCTTACAATAATTCAAAAAGTATTCAGTAGGTACAAATTGTAAATCATTTGCCATTCTTGCTAAAGTATACCTAGGATTTAGAAAATCACAATATATCCTAAACTCAGATAATAATTCATCTTCTGAACTATATGTTTTTCCAGCACATTTTTCAATAAATTTGTTTTTGTCAATTTCTGAAATCTTCCAATAAAACATTATTCTTTTACTCCTAAATATTTTTTTGTATTCTCTTTATAAATCTTTTCAATTAGTTCTTTATCTATACAATTAGTATAAAAACCATCATAAACTGAAACTGCTTTATATCCTAAATCAATAAGGTCGTTCATTGTAGCAAGGTTTACGGCTCCCTCTAATAAAAATATATTTTCTTTTATATTTTTCCAATCTCCTATTACATCTTTCATTCTTTGTCTTGTTTCTTTATACCATTTTACTGCTTTTTCAACCCAGATATCTAAATCTTCATCAGGTGTTGCACCTGATAGTTTCATCAAAGCGCACCATCTTTCTTGTTGGTCTTTATCCATTGCTAACTTCCAACTTTTCTTTTCTTTTCTATCTTTAGGTTTGAAATCTGTTGGTTTTGTAGCATAAATAATAGTTTTTCTAACAAAAGATTTTAGTTTTCTAACATCAGAAAAATATAATGTCATACATAATAGTTTGAATAAATCTCTTTCACCATAATCAAAATCTTTACCATTGAATATTGCATACCAGTCTTTTTCTGAATTAGGCCTGTACTTCTTTGTATTATATGAATAAGTTATATTATATATAGAAGCATTTCTGTCCCATTCAATCCATTTATCTTTACCAAAGTACTCATCAAATATATCTTCACGCCATATAATAGACTTATCACTATTTCTAATAAGTTCTTCAACCTCTTGGTCAGTTTTTTCAATGTTATTCTTCTTGTTTTCTTTTTGAACTCGTTTTATTTTCTTTTTCAAACTTGGGTATTCAGAACAAATAGGCGCCCAAGCTCTTTTACCATCTTCTTCATTTGTCAAATAATATCTAAAGATAAACTCTTTATTCTTTTGTCTTGATATTTCATCAATGACATTATTCAAAATTATGTCATTTTGAACTTTTATAATATTAGATATTATAAATTGATTAGATTGATTGATAGAATTAGATAATAATAATTTATAAGGATTATAAGTTATTTGTAATAAATTATTTAGATAATGTAATAAATTGTAAATATTATTCTTATCAATAATATATGTATAAGAACAACTTTCTACTTTATCTTTATAATATTCAAATGTTGAGCCGCTTCCAAAATGTTTGAAATCATCGACTAAAAATAATACATTCAAGTTACGCAAATAATCAAAATAAGATGAAAGTACATTTGGTGTCTTTATTTTTTTGAATTCACGAACTTTTATAATATTAGATAATAAATATGTATTGAGATTAGTAATGTAATTATTATAAATTGATAATGTTGTTGAAGGTAGTTGTATTGGTAATAATTTAGATTTATGATAATAAAGATATGATACAATCGGATAAATATGATGACAAACACATTTCCAGCTTCTACCAAGCTTTTCTTTTATATAATCATCATTATAATTGATTTTAGAAATTGAATTGATAACTGACTCGACTTTTGATTTATCTAAAAGTTTATTATAATTATCAGCTACATAATTAGAATTGTTGATGCTTACAAATAAATCTTCAAATGTTTTCATAAAAGCTTTCTCCTATGGCAGAAGTAACAAAGGCGGCCGCTACTCTGCCATAAGTTACTTGCTTATATATAATTAGTATAACTTTGTTGAAAAGCTATATAAATTATCTTTATATAATTAGTATATATAATATATAATAACAGCTTCTATAATTATATTATCATAAAAGCTGTTTTTTGTACAACAATTTTGCTATTTTATCATCAAAAATGCTGCTTTTTTAGTTAGTACTTTTCTATCCAAAAGACTGAATATTTTCTTTTCATAATCATTCAATAAATGATATAATATTCTAACTTCATCTTTGAAGAATTCATAAGCAGGAACTATTGGATTGTATAGTTTCCAAGCTTCTGAATCATTAGAAAATAAACCAGCAACTAAAGCTGCTTGTTTTCTTGTACCTTCATCCTTTGAAGATGAACCAATAAATAAAAGATTTTTGATTGTTTTGTTATTCATATAAAACTCCTTATAATATGAATTTATAGCATAATAAGGTTTTGGCTTATTATGTTATATAATAATTAGTATAAATTAGTAAAAATAAAATGAATTATTTTTATATTTATATTATATAAATGAAACCTAAAAGTTTGCTTATTATTTTCAAATATAACAACTTTTTATATTTAGAATGGTAAGCTAATAGGTTTTCCATCTTCGCTGTACAAAACTCTTTTACTTGTACCATCTTTGTAAAGAATGACTTCAACTACAAAGCCTTCGTCTTCATCTTCGATAAAAATAGATTGTTCAATTTCTTTCATAATGCAATAACTCCTTATTGTTTATTATTATATAATATTAGCGGCAAAAGATCAATAGGTAATTTGCCTTTTTATATAAAAAATTAGTATATCAAAATAAATAAGTTGGTCCTTATTGTAAAAATCAATATTTTTACTAATAGTAATTGAATATATAAATAAATTATGTAATAAGATATTATACTAATTATTATATATGAATTTGAATGAAATAAAAGATAAATATCATAAAGCACATGAAGCTTATTTGCAATATAAAGATAATAATAAGACTAATAGTATTGAAGCTTTATATTTACCTGAAGTTGTAAATAGACTAAAAGAAATATTTCCTAATTGTACAATAATCGTATTGGGTGATAATATTTTGAATTATTTAGGAATAGATTTCATCATTGATGACGGTAAAAGACAAATGTTTATGGACTTGAAAGTTTGCCAATATTGTCATGGAAATGATGTTATTATTGATGCTTACAAACATGATGACAAAGGTAATTGGTTTCCGGCATCAGATGTAAAACTAAACGATTGGTTTTGTTTTTTGAATGCTGATAATATTATTATAATACCATCTTCTTTTATAAAAATACCACCTATAGAGGAATGTTGGTTTTATAAAAGAGATTTATATAAAACTACAAAGAAAGCGAATATAAATCTTTCTGGCATAAGAAAAAGGGTTTACCCTAGAAAAATAAACTAATTAGTATGAGGAAGTTATATGAGTAATTTATATGATGAATTTTTAGATGCTGGTCGTTATATACCTATAATGAGGCATAGTCCTGAAGAAATAGCAAAGGCCCGTAATTATGTAAATTGTCTAACAAAAGAGGAATTACAAACATATCAGTTTACAGGTAGATTTTGGGCTATAGATTTAGATGGCAGCTTACAAATTCTTGCAGATAATAATACAGTGTTATTTTTTACATCTGCAGATGATAAAGGAGCAACATATTCGATAAAAGAAATAGGTAATTGCAATTTGCCTGATTCTTTGAGAGGTAGGTTTTATTTAGATTAGTTCGAGGATTTATAATGGAAAAAAGTATTGACTACAAACTTATTGAAAATAAGGATTATGAGTCTCTCTGGAAAAAGTATAAGCCTCTTTGTATGAAATACTTTCAGAAATTACCTGAAGATATCCGCAAACAAGTTTATGATGATTACTTTGAAGACTTTTATGTAGACTGTTATGAAGTACTTCACAATGCTGCAGAATCATTGAAGCTTTCAAAGATAAAGAATCCTAAAACATGGACATTCTATATTCAGTTAGCTCATTACTTACAGAATTTTACAACTCGAGATATTGTTAGAGATACATATAAACAATGGGCTAATGAAACATCCGTAGATGAATTCAATAGTTCAGATGATGGAGCTTCTGAGCGAAATGAATATTATATTAGTAATGATTATAAAGAATATGATATACTACGTAACGACCTTGAAGGTGATGAAAAACTTGCTGTTGAAATGAGATTATCGGGAAAAAGCTGGGAAGAAGTTAGAAAAGCATTAGGAATTAGATGTATAGATTTTAGAGCTTTTCAGAATGCTTTACGAGAAAAGATACTAACTTATATAGATTATAAAAACCAAACTTTCTAAAAAAGTTTTACTAATTATATGTAAGGAGAATTGAATTATGACAGTAATTTTTATTATTTTAGCTTTAGCTTTGTTGGCGGCTGGTATTTTTGCTTATCTGAGTAGTACCAGTGGTATATTACCTGCAGCATGTTTTGTAGGCATGCTATTATGTTTAGGTATTGCTGGTGTTTCATCTGCAAATAAAATGGCAAAAAGTAAAATTGAAACTTTATCCGCAGCTGGTATTGAATACATTGACAAAGATACAGTGTATAATATGAGCCAAGCTGAATTGGATAAATGTTATTCTATAGTTACTTTAGATGGTACTTATTATTATAAATTTGAGGAGAAATAAATGGAAGAATTGATTGAAATTATAAAAACTGTTTATGATAAGAGACAAAAAGGTATTCCTGTTATGGGAGCTAAAGAAGAAGTTGTAGACGATTTTATAAATGATTGGATTGAATTATTTGAGGAGAGATAGAAATGACATTGAAGCGATTTATTGTGAATAACCTAAATAAAAAAGTTGATTTTGATGGAAAATTTGGTTTCCAATGTGTTGACCTTTATCGCCAGTATTGCCAAGATGTTTTAGGAATATCACAAACTCCAGCTGTAGAAGGTGCAAAAGATATTTGGGAAAAGCATGGTTCCCTAAAACAAAGTAAAGATAGTTTTGCTGTAGGTGATGTTCTTATCTATGATGAAACTTCTACTAATAAATATGGTCATGTATGTATTCTTGTTTCTTTACTTGATACAAATACATTTGTGGTTTTTGAGCAAAATGGCTTTGAACAAAGCGGTGCCAAACTAACTGTTAGAAATACTACTAATTTGATAGGAAGTTTATATATATAAAAAGGAGAATAAAAGATGAAAAGATTTATTGCATTAGTTTTGATGATGTCTGTATTTTTTACAACAACATTATCCGCAACAACGAGGTCTAAAGTAGTTGAAAATCCAACTGCTTGTGAGTACACTGAGCAAGAGCAAGAACAGTCATCTGTCCAAGATGACGAACTATCAGCTGCTAAAAAACATGCCATTATTGACTTTGCAGGAACACTTATTTTAGGAGAACTTGGTTTCCATCAATTTTATAATGGTCATGTTGGTATGGGTATTTTGTATATCCTTACTGGTGGATTATTCGGTATTGGATATGTCTATAGTGTAGTTGTTACCATTGTAAATCTTGTAGAGGTTTGTATTTAGATACTTTTAGGAGATATTAGCTTTATGAAGCAGGCAGATAGAAAAGTTTATCACAAACATGGTTTTTTACTTCAAAAGAAAGTTGGTAAAAAATGGGTTGACTGGAAAGGAGTGGCGAACTCTAAAGAAACAATTTTAGAAATGGGAGGAAACCCAGATAAATGGTATAAAGTTGTGGCTGGTTTCGAGATCGACATGGAGGATAGTAGTAAAATTGAACGAAACACAAAAAATGAAAAGAGACTTTCGTAATTCTAAAATATGGAAGCTCTTTAGAAAAACTAAAATGAATGAGCAGAAAAACATATGTTTTCTTTCTCATAAGAAATTATCTGGTCGCTGGCAATTACATCATCGACTTCATTCTACAAAGTATGCAGAAGAACATTACAAAGATATATCGGATCCAAATAATTTTATTGCTATAAACAGTAAGCAGCACGATTTATTGCATGATTTGATTTATGGTTATCAAAAGTATGGCGGAGAAGAATATTTGAAAAGAATATTAGATGAAGTCAGATATGAAGTTCAACTAAATAATTTGTAAGGAGAACAAAGAATGGTTGAGGTAACAATTCTGAAATGCAAAGATTGTGGAGCTGTAATTGTAGTTCCCAATAAAGAATTATTCAAGATAGGAAAATGTACAGCTTGTCAAAGTAAAAATATTGTAAATCTTGATGAAGAATTTGAGGAAACAGAAATATAAGGAGAATAGAGAATGTCAAATAAAGTTAGCAAAATCAAGGAAAATGTAAAGAAGCAAGAGCTTGCAAAGAAAAGAATGTATGAGTCTTGTTTAGGTGGTAGCGCAATCATAACAATTGCAAAATTATGTGGAATTCCAGAGAAATCTATATATGAAAACATTGAAGGAACACAGGCTTGGCTTTTAGAAATTGAGAAACCTAATTCTGTAAAAGAAATGTGTGATGCACTTATAAAACATTTTGATATGCCTGAAGAGTATAAAGAAAACCTTGTTTTAGTTTATGATGAAGATGGAATTTTCTCTCCAATTATTACAATTGAAGTAAATGAAAATGTATTGCCAATTTCTTCAGATGGAATGGCATTTGGCGCTCTTAGACATTTAGGTAAAGATTATATCAAAGTCGAACGCATTTATGAAGATGAATCTAATAATAATGGAGAGTCAGTCAATGGATAGTCTTATACCAGAAGTACCCTCTAATTTAGATATAGCAGAAAATGAAAGATTATTTCATCAAGCTATAGATAACTATTGGCACACTGATACAACTAAGCATTCAGATAAATACTATAGCGACCAATTAGAAACAATTTGGTTTTGCGTCTATAATGCTTGCGCTTGTATATGTAAATCAATCTATAAACAAAGAGGTATCATAGTAGAAGATTTAGGTGAGGTAGTTCTGGATGCGACTGAATATGTAATGAGATTTCTTTTAGGAGAAAACAAAGGCCATAAGCTATATATCCCAAAAAAATTAGGAACATTTTGCTTTCTTAGATGTAGATATGTAATTGATGCTCCTAAAAGAAAATGGGAAGACACTCATATAATGGAGTGGCTCAAAGACGACAAAGGGAATTATTTACCTATAGAAGATTTGGAAAAATATGAAAAATGCGAAGAAGGATTTTAGGAATATTTTTGTTATTGGTTTTTTCATTCTCAGTTTATTCTTTGGAGTGGCCTGGATTAGAACCCTTGACCAATCTAACGATTATAGACGACAGCTTGACGCAGCTCGAGGACAACTCTCTACAGCAACAGAAACAAATAGAAGACTTGCAGCTGAACTTGAGTCCGCTGAAAATAGACTTGAGCAATGCCATTACATTACAGAAGGGCTTGGAGACATCACTTCAAGGAACATCACTTCAATTAGAGATTGTAGAGAAGTTATCGAAGAAACAAGATATTCAATTGCATGCCTTGCGTATTACAGTAGTGGTATTACCAGTGACGACATTTATAATAGGATTGATAATTGGCTCAAAGATGAAGGAATAAATATAGAAGAAGGAGCAGTAAAATAAATATGTCAATGATTATAAATAACAATTTCGAATTCAATGATATTTCGAATGTTTTAGACTTTGTGAAGCCTTTACTTATTGAAGGTTATTCTGTTTCAATCAATAAAGTTTACAACAAATATATGCTTGATGAAGAAGGTAAATTTGCCATTATTGTTGGAAATAAAGGTTGTAAATGGCAAATTTATGATCCCGAAGAAAAGGCTTGTGATAACTAATTATAAGGAGTAAAGCCATGAAAGAAAAAGGTTGGCATTGGTTCAATAATGGGAAACAAGAAAAGCAATTCAAAGAGCAACCAGAAGGCTGGATAAAAGGTAGATTACCAAAAGGACATAATCAACCAGCTTCAGCTAATGAAAGAAGAAGACAGTACAATCTTACTAAAAAGGTTTATAAGAAGTTTCATTTGACAGATCAGCAAAAGCAAAATCTATCAAATGCTAAATTGAAATATTATGGAGGGCTAAAATAATGGCAGGAACATCACAAAACGGTGTTACGCGTCAGATCAAAGGAGACATCTACAATTCTCTTAGAAATGCTTTAGTAGCACCTCAAGGAAAAAGTAAAAAATCTTGGACAGATGCTTTTATTCAAGAAATGCTCAAAGGAGCAAAACAAAACCCATCTGGACCATTAGGACAAATGATTGCAAGACAGTTATTGCAAGATGACATTATTTCAGACTTGGATGCTCAAACAGAAAAGTTGTTAGCAAGAGATCAAGACTTTTTGCACTATAGATTGATAAAGCAATTATATGATAAACAGAGAGAAATTGCTTATGATAAGTTTATTTCCAGAAAAATTATTGCAACATCTCGTCGTGCAGGAAAAACAAACTTAGCAGCTCGTCTTTTAGTTGATTATTGTATAGAGCCAAACACTCCTTGTTTATATATCCATACAAAAGCAGAAAACTGTATGACACAGTGTTGGCCTCTTATATTGGAAGCAGCAAAAGAAATAGAATTGGCAATCGAAAAAGCCGACTCTCAAGCTATGATTGTTACTTTTACAAATGGTTCATATATAAAATTATATGGTAACAAAGATAAATCATCAGCACCATTATTGAGAGGTGGTAAGTATAAACTTATTATCATTGATGAAGCACAAGACCAGAGAAACATGGTTGAATTGGTAGAAGATGTATGTGAACCAATGCTTATTGACTATAAGAACTCATGTCTTATATTACAAGGAACGCCACCAAGAAGACCAAAGACATATTTTGAAAAAACGTGGAACTCTACTGGTTGGAAACATTATCACTTTACAATGGCAGATAATCCATTCTTGCCAGAAGATACAGAAAGTTATATCAAAGCATTAGCAGAAAGAAAAAACATTCCAATTGATGACCCTCTTATTTTGAGAGAGTATCGCGGAGAATTTGTATTTGATACTACTGCTCAGGTATTCAGAGGATATAGAACATATGATGGTGAGAATGACCCTCTAATCAATTTCCCAATTGACCATGTTTATATAGGAAATGACTACGGTTGGGCAGCAAATAATTCTATTATTGGTGTTGCATGTAATACAGTTCAAAAGAAAGGTTATGTATTTTTTGAAGAGAAATTCAGTCACGCTAATGTAACAGATATTATAAACTCAAACAAAAGAGCATTAGAAGCTGGTAAAAAATTATTGATAAAATATAATGGCAGCTTGAATAACATTGCCATTTATGGAGATACTTCAGATACTTCAATTATTTATGAAATGGCCACTGTTCATTCTATGCCGGCTTATCAATGTTATAAATATGACAAAGAAACAGCTTTAGCACAATTGTCAGAGTTTTGCTGCACTGGTCAAATATTGATTCCAAAAGGTGGAGTATTGGAAGATGACTTTATGCAGACTCTCTATGAAAGAGATGATGATGATAATATTATACCAGTAATAAATGATGATATATATCACCCAGACGCTGCAATGGCTTTATTATATGCATCAAGACAATTTGCATTTGATTGGGGAATACACAAAGGAGAA